>Ga0310786_10002032_pt1 | contig 31704 bp, 26 predicted proteins | sample AusTroGonzalo_MG_FD_203881 | JGI IMG/M metagenome (GOLD analysis project Ga0310786, IMG submission 203881) | Bovine rumen microbial communities from tropical cattle in Woodstock, Queensland, Australia - Gonzalo_03 (v2) (version 2) | ecosystem: Host-associated > Mammals > Digestive system >...
ACTACTTTTGCGGTCAAATTAAGAAAACAATAAATAGAGTAAATATTATGGCAGAAGCAATTGACATCCGTGAGTTGAATATCCGGATAGAACAGCAAAGCGCATTTGTTACGAATCTCGTAGCAGGAATGGACCGTGTCATCGTAGGACAGAAGCATCTTGTGGACTCTCTCCTGATAGGTCTGTTGAGTGATGGACATATTCTCCTGGAAGGTGTGCCTGGACTGGCTAAGACCTTGGCCATCAAGACCTTGGCGCAATTGATTGACTCTGATTACAGCCGTATTCAGTTCACACCAGACCTTCTTCCTGCCGACGTGATTGGTACAATGATCTATTCGCAGAAGGACGAGAAGTTCCAGGTAAAGAAAGGTCCTGTGTTTGCAAACTTCGTGTTGGCAGATGAAATCAACCGTGCGCCTGCAAAGGTACAGAGTGCTTTGCTTGAGGCCATGCAGGAAAAGCAGGTGACGATTGGCAGTGAGACCTTCAAGTTGCCGAATCCCTTCCTCGTGATGGCTACCCAGAACCCTATCGAGCAGGAAGGTACCTATCCACTGCCTGAGGCACAGGTAGACCGTTTCATGCTGAAGGTTGTGATCGACTATCCCACACTCGATGAGGAGAAGAAGATCATCCGTGAGAATATTGCCGGTGAAATGCCGAAGGTGACGCCTGTGACGACAGCAGACGAGATTCTCAAGGCCCGCAGTGTGGTAGGCGAGGTTTATCTTGACGAGAAGATTGAGCAGTATATTGCCGATATCGTGTTTGCCAGCCGTTATCCTGATCGTTATGGTCTGAAGGATTTGAAGGATATGATTTCCTTTGGTGGTTCCCCGCGTGCCAGTATCAATCTGGCCAAGGCTGCCCGTGCCTACGCCTTTATTAAGCGTCGTGGCTATGTTGTGCCTGAGGATGTGCGTGCTGTGGCCCATGATGTGCTGCGTCATCGTATCGGTCTTACCTATGAGGCAGAAGCCAGTAATATCACCAGCGAGGAAATTGTATCGAAGATCGTCAACAAAGTTGAAGTGCCCTAATTGTTTATAGTTTACAGGATGGAGACATCTGAAATTATAAAGAAAGTCCGCAAGATTGAAATCAAGGCCCGTGGTCTGAGTTCAAACATCTTCGCTGGTCAGTATCATTCTGCATTTAAGGGTAGGGGTATGGCCTTCAGCGAGGTGCGCGAATATCAGTTTGGTGATGATGTGCGTGACATCGACTGGAATGTGACTGCCCGTTTCCATCGTCCTTATGTGAAGGTGTTTGAAGAAGAGCGTGAACTGACGGTGATGCTGCTGATTGACGTCAGTGGCTCGCTCGATTTCGGTACGCAGAAGCAGATGAAACGAGATATGGTGACTGAGATTGCTGCCACCATCGCTTTCAGCGCTATTCAGAACAATGATAAGATTGGGGTCGTGTTTTTCTCTGATAAGATCGAGAAATACATCCCTCCCAAGAAAGGTCGTAAGCATATCCTCTATATCATCCGTGAGATGCTTGATTTTCATCCGGAGTCGAAGCGTACGGATGTGAAGCAGGCTGTGGAGTTTCTGTCGAGCGTTCAGAAACGACGTACAACGGCTTTTATCCTCAGCGACTTCTATGTGCGCAACGATTTCCAACAGTCCTTACAGATTGCCAATCGCAAGCACGATGTGGTTGCCATACAGGTCTATGACCAGCGTGCCCGTGAGTTGCCTGATGTAGGACTGATGAAGGTGGTGGATGCTGAGACAGGCTTCGAACAGTATGTCGATACCAGTTCCAAACGTTTGCGTGATTCCTATCACAAATATTGGCAGGGACGACAGTCTCAGTTGCTGGAGACCTTTAATAAGAGTAATGTCGACAATGTCAGCATCGCCACTAATGAAGATTTCGTAAAGGCACTGATGATATTGTTCAAACAAAGAAGCTGAGATAGTGAATAGTTAAGATTGAATAGTTTAGAGTGAATAGTGAGATGAAGATAAGAGCATTGAAAGAAGTGAAGACAGAATGGATGGTGAAAGTACTGATGGTACTATTCACTATACACTATTCACTATTCACTTCTATGGCTCAGGTTTCTGTAGAGGCTAGTGTGGATCGTATCGAGATGCTCGTCGGTCAGCAGGCTCATGTCACTTTGAAGGCTGTGGTGAAGGAGAACTCGAAAGTGGAGTTCCCACAGTTCAAAGCTTCGGAATTCGTGACACCCGGTGTGGAAGTGCTGACGGGTCAGCCGTTGGATGATAAGGAATTGGATAATGGTTGTGTAGAGAAGACAATGGTCTATACGCTGACTTCTTTCGACGATACCCTGTATTATCTGCCACCTCTCACCGTCAAGGTCGATGGTAAACCCTATCAGAGCAAGAGTCTGGCATTGAAGGTACTGACCATTGAAGTAGATACTACGCACGTTGAACAATTTTTCGGACCAAAGGATGTGCAGGATAATCCTTTCCTTTGGAGTGACTGGAGCCTCTCGTTTTGGTTGAGTGTTCTACTGTTAATTCTTTTGGCATTAGTTTATTATCTTTATATCCGCATGCGTGATAACAAGCCGATTATCACCCATATCCGTATTGTTAAGAAACTGTTGCCGCACCAGAAGGCTATGAAGGAAATCGAACAAATCAAGGCCGATAAGATGGTGTCGTCAGAGAATCCGAAGGAATATTATACGAAGTTGACGGATACACTCCGTAAGTATATCGAAGAGCGTTATGGCTTCAGCGCCATGGAGATGACGAGCAGCGAGATTATTGAGAAACTGACGGCCACTCAGGACCAGAAAGCCCTCACTGAGCTACGACAGTTGTTTACCACTGCCGATCTGGTGAAGTTTGCGAAATATTCTACACTGATCAACGAGAATGATATGAATCTCGTGAATGCCATCGAGTTCATCAACCAGACGAAATTGGAGAATGTACCTACAGAAGAGGTTGTAAAACCGCAATTGTCAGAGGCAGACGTACGTTCGCAGAAGATGCGTCGGACGCTGAAGGGTATCATCACAGTACTTATCATTTGCTGCGTCGCTCTGCTGTGCTATGTGGTATATACTGTTTATCAACAGATTAATTAGAATAGAAGATGGAATTTGCCAATAAAGAATATCTGTTTCTGCTCCTGCTACTTATACCTTATTTAATATGGTATATGATGTACAGGAAGAAAACGGAGCCCACCATGCGGATGAGCGATACGTTTGCCTTCCGTTATGCGCCGAAGAGTTGGAAGGTGCGCCTGATGCCCTTGTCCCTGCTGCTCCGGATGCTGGCATTTGTAATGATAGTCCTTGTGTTGGCGCGTCCTCAGACACAGAATTCGTGGAAGAACAAGTCTGTCGAAGGTATCGATATCATGCTGGCTATGGACGTTTCCACTTCTATGTTGGCGGAAGATTTGAAGCCTAATCGTATCGAAGCTGCTAAACAAGTAGCTGCGGAGTTTATTGCAGGACGTCCTAACGATAATATCGGTCTTTCCATCTTTGCAGGCGAGGCGTTCACCCAGTGCCCGATGACCACCGATCATGCCTCTTTGATGAATCTCCTGCAGAACGTGCGTACGGACATTGCTGCCCGAGGCCTCATTGAAGATGGTACAGCCATCGGTATGGGACTGGCCAATGCCGTGAGTCGTCTGAAAGATTCTAAGGCCAAGAGTAAAGTGGTAATCCTGCTGACGGATGGAAGTAACAACCGAGGTGATATCTCTCCAATGACAGCTGCAGAGATAGCTAAGAGTCTTGGCATCCGTGTTTATACCATCGGTGTTGGAACAAATAAGGTGGCTCCTTATCCGATGCCTGTTGCTGGTGGTGTGCAGTATGTGAATATTCCTGTTGAGATTGACAACAAAACGCTCAGTGAGATTGCTGCAGCAACGGAAGGTGATTTCTATCGTGCTACAAATACGAAAGAACTTCGTAAGATCTATCAGGAAATCGACCGACTGGAGAAATCAAAGCTTAATGTGAAGCAGTTCAGCAAGAAGTATGAGGCTTATCAGCCTTTTGCACTGATTGCAGTTTTGGCTTTGTTGCTTGAGATTCTACTACGTATAACCATATTTAGGAGGATACCGTAAGATGTTTAGATTTGAAGATCCCATATATCTCTGGCTGTTAGTACTGATTCCCGTATTGGTACTCATCAGGTTCATCTCTTATAGGAACCAGAAGAGAAAACTACGCAAGTTCGGTGATCCGAAATTGTTGAAGGAACTGATGCCTGACGTGTCGCGCTTTCGTCCTTCCATCAAGTTCTGGATATTATTGGCTGCCTTGGCGCTTCTCATCCTTATGTTAGCACGTCCCCAGATGGGAACGAAAATCAGTCAGGAGAAACGCACGGGTATTGAGACGATTATTGCCCTCGACATCTCCAACTCCATGTTGGCAGAGGATATCGTACCAAGCCGTCTGGATCGCAGTAAGATGATGGTGGAGAATCTTGTCGACCACTTCACCAACGACAAGATCGGTCTGATTGTCTTTGCGGGAGATGCTTTCGTACAATTGCCCATCACCAGCGATTATGTGTCGGCAAAGATGTTTCTGTCGAGTATCGATCCCTCGATGATGGCCACTCAGGGTACGGATATTGCAGCGGCCATCAATATGGGTATGAACAGCTTTACGCAGGAGGAAGGCATCGGCAAGGCTATTATCGTCATTACCGATGGTGAGGATCACGAAGGTGGGGCCCTGGAGGCTGCCGAGGCTGCCAAGAAGAAGGGTATGCGAGTATATGTACTGGGTGTCGGCTCTTCCCAAGGGGCGCCAATTCCTATTCCAGGCACCGGAAATTATATGAAGGATAATACTGGCAATACAGTGATGTCGGCTTTGAATGAGGATATGTGTAAGCAGGTGGCAGCAGCTGGTGGTGGTGTATATATTCACGTAGAAAACAACAGTGCAGCCCAGCAGCAGTTGGATAATGAACTCGACAAGCTGTCAAAGAAAGAAACCTCTACCACAGTTTACAGCGATTACGACGAGCAGTTCCAGGCCTTTGGCATTCTGGCGCTTCTTTTGCTGATTATTGAAATCTGTATCTTGGATCGCCGTAACCCCTTGTTGAAGAAACTTTCTTTATTTGGCAAGCGCAAGGTAACTGTCACTATCTTGTTATTATTGGTGGCTATGAGTGGTATGGCTCAGACGGATCGTCAGTATGTGCGCCAAGGTAACAAACTGTTTCATGCTGGCGACTTTGCTAATGCTGAAGTATCCTATCGTAAGGCCATTGAGAAGAATCCCCGTAATCCTCAGGCTGCTTATAATCTGGGTAATGCTTTGATGGCTCAGAAGAAAGACTCTGCAGCTATCGAGCAGTTCCAGAATGCTGCCAAGTTGGAGACAAATCCTATGCGCAAATATCGTGCCTTCCACAATATGGGCGTGATCTGTCAGGGACATAAGATGTATGGTGAGGCCATCGAAGCCTATAAGAATGCGCTCAGGTTGAATCCTGAGGATAATGAGACACGTTATAATTTGGTTCTCTGCAAGCATCAGAAGAATAAACAGGATCAGAACCAACAACAGAATCAGCAGCAAAATCAGCAAAATAAGAAAGACGAGAAAAAGGAGCAAGATAAGCAAGAACAAAACAAAGATAAACAAAAGGAGCAGAAGCCTCAGATGAGTAAGGATAATGCTGAGCAACTGCTCAATGCTGCTATGCAGCAGGAGAAACAGACACAAGATCGTCTGAAGAAGGCTCAGCAGCAGCCACAGAGACGTCAGGTTTTGAAGAATTGGTAAGTTTTTAGTTTATAGTTTAAGAGTTTATAGTTTATAGATGAGTACTATACAAGAATTCAAATATAATAGATGGATGGTGAAAGTACTGCTGATACTATTCACTATTCACTGTTCACTATTCACTGCTGTTGCCCAGACGCTGACAGCCTCGGCTCCTTCGAATGTGGGGGTGGGAGAGCAGTTCCGGCTTACCTATACGGTTAACACACAGAATGTCAGCGAGTTCAGGGCTGGTAATATCCCTGATGAACTGGAAGTACTCATAGGTCCTAACCGCTCTATGCAGTCCAGTTATCAGATTATCAATGGCCATACCAGTTCCTCTTCGTCTATTACATATACTTATATTGTAGTGCCCACAAAGAACGGTACCTTTACGATTCCCCCTGCTCATGTTATCGTTGACGGTAAGAGTATTGCCTCTAATGCCTTGACGATCAAAGTCAGTGGCTCATCTCAGGCTCATGGGGCCAATGCCACTTCTCCCCGCCAGCAGCGTCAGCAGGATAATGAGCCAGAGTTGAGAGACGCTGGCAGTCGTATCTCTGGATCGGACCTATTTATCAAGGTGAGCGCTAACAAGAAGCGTGTCTATGAGCAGGAGCCTATTCTCTTGACCTACAAGGTCTATACCTTGGTTTCTCTGACGCAGTTAGAAGGTAAGATGCCTGATTTGAAGGGCTTCCACACTCAAGAGGTGGATCTTCCACAACAGAAGAGTTTCAAGTTAGAAACGCTTAATGGCCGTCCGTATCGCACGGTGACGTGGAGTCAGTATGTGATGTTCCCCCAACTGACGGGTAAATTGACGATTCCAAGTATCACCTTCAATGGTATTGTAGTTCAGCAGAATCGTAACATCGACCCCTTTGAGGCTTTCTTCAATGGCGGTTCCGGTTATGTGGAGGTGAAGAAACAGATTATCGCTCCCAGCATTGATATTCAGGTCGATCCACTGCCTCAGCGTCCAGCCAACTTCTCGGGCGGTGTGGGTAAGTTCAGTATCTCTGCGCAACTCGACAAGACCGAGGCCAAGGCCAATGATCCTATCTCTTTGCGTGTCATCGTCAGCGGTGTGGGTAATCTGAAACTCATCAAACAGCCTCAGGTGGAGTTTCCCAAGGATTTTGACAAATACGATGCAAAGATTACCGATAAAACCAAACTAACGACCAATGGTTTGGAGGGCTCGATGATCTACGATATTCTGGCCGTACCCCGTCATCCTGGGAAGTTTGAGATTCCTCCTATTGAATTTGTGTTCTTCAATACGGCAACACAGAAATATGAGACGGTGAGGTCAGAGGGCTTCACGCTCAATGTGGCCAAAGGCTCTGGTAGTGCGAAGGTGAGCGATTTTACAGGTCAAGAAGACTTGCAATTATTGAACAAGGATATCCGTCATATCAAGACAAGTTCCAGTAAGCAACACTCGCTCGATGATTTCTTCTTCGGGTCTACGGGTTATTGGTGTTCACTCATCGTTCTGGCTGTTATTTTTATTTCTCTCTTTGTAATTTTCCGTCAACGGGCCATCGAGAATGCCAATATCACGAAGCAGCGCGGCAAACGGGCCAACAAGGTGGCTACCAAACGTTTAAAGAAAGCTTCCCGGCTGATGGCAGAGAATAAGCCCAGCGAGTTCTACGACGAGGTACTCCGTGCCCTCTGGGGTTATGTAGGTGATAAATTGGCTATTCCTGTGGAGCAACTCTCTCATGATAATATCAGTCAGCGTCTGACTGAGCGACAGGTTGATGAACTAACCATCGGTGAGTTTATGGGGGCTCTTGATGAATGTGAGTTCGAGCGCTATGCTCCTGGCGATCCGAAGGGTAATATGAATAAGGTATATGATAAGGCGATGAATGCTATTGAGAAGATTGAAGAGGTGATGAAAAAAAGTGGAAAGAAATCAGAGGGGAGAGGTGAGAAAACACCATATACCCGATTGATACTCTTTGCAGTCATTTCTCTTACCTCTTACTTCTTACCTCTCGCCTCTCATGCCGTGACGAAGGCCGAAGCTGATTCTGCTTATGTACGTGGTGAATACCAGAAGGCCATTGACGACTATGAGACATTGCTCAAGAAAGGTGTCTCTGCCGAGTTGTACTACAATCTTGGAAATGCCTATTATCGCACTGAGAATATCACCCGTGCTGTGCTCAACTATGAGCGGGCATTGCTGTTGTCGCCAAGCGATCCGGATATCCGATTTAACTTGCAGATGGCACGTTCGAAGACCATCGATAAGATTGTACCAGAACAGGAGATGTTCTTCGTCACTTGGTATCGGTCCTTAGTGAATATGGCCAGCGTCGACGGCTGGGCTATGATTGCTCTTGTCTGTCTGGGACTTGCCATCATCCTGGCGCTGATTTATCTTTTCTCTGATTTGGTATGGCTTCGAAAGGTTGGTTTCTTCGGTGCCTTCCTGATGATTATTATCTTCGTATGTAGTAATATCTTTGCACATCAGCAGAAGACACAGTTAGTCAACCGCACAGGTGCCATCATTACCGAGTCGGCTGTTACAGTGAAAAGTACACCAGCTAAGAATGGTATTGATCTCTTTATCCTTCACGAGGGTACAAAGGTATCAATTATCGATGCCTCGATGAAGGATTGGAAGGAGATACGTCTGGCTGATGGTAAGGAAGGGTGGATAGAAACCCGACAGATGGAGACCATTTAAGGGTAAAAAGGTAAAAGACTGATGGACTTTCAACAGATTATAGATTTCGATAAACAGTTGTTGCTCATGCTCAATGGCAGTGAGTCGCTTTTTCTCGATGCTATGGTGCTCACCCTGACGAATGCTTGGACGTGGGTTCCGCTTTATATCAGTCTTTTGATCATCGTCATCAAAAATAGCGAGTCAGCCATGAAGGTTTTGCTAATTATGGCATCAGCAGGTCTCTGTGTACTCTTGGCAGGAACAATCGATGATACCATCGTCAAACCTTTGGTGGGACGTTGGCGACCAACTCGTGATCCAGAGATTGGTCTCTTGGTGGATATCGTCGATGGCTATCGTGGAGGAAATTATGGATTCTTCTCCGCCCACGCTGCCAACACATTCAGCATTGCTATCTTCTTTTGTTGGCTGGTGCGTAGCCGGCTTCTTTCTATAGCACTCGTTTTGTGGTCGTTCACTAATTGTTGGACGCGTCTTTATTTAGGTGTTCATTTCCCTGGCGATATTCTTGTCGGTCTTTGTTGGGGCGCAATCGTAGGAACAAGTGTCTATTTCCTTTATCGTCATTTTTCAGCCAAGTTTACTTGGCAGGCTTCCTACACCTCGCTCACATACACAAAGACGGGCTTTAATCGTGACGATGTCGATATTCCAGTCTGTGTGTTGGTACTCACACTGATTTATACCATATTGCGTGCCTGTCTTGTATAATTTGATGTAACAAACCATGATCAATCCCAAGCATATTCGTATCAGCGACTATCAATATCCACTCCCTGACGAGCGTATAGCAAAATTTCCAATCGCCCAGCGCGACCATTCAAAATTGTTGGTCTATCGTCATGGTGAAGTGGGAGAGGATGTCTTCTATCATTTGCCTGACTATCTTCCGAAAGATAGTCTGATGGTGTTTAATAATACCAAGGTGATTCAGGCACGTATGCATTTCCGCAAGTCGACAGGAGCCTTAATTGAGGTGTTCCTGTTGGAACCTGCTGAACCTTCCGATTACGAATTGATGTTCCAGACGTCTGGCCATTGTGCCTGGTATTGTTTGGTGGGTAATCTGAAAAAGTGGAAGGAAGGCACGCTGACGAGAGAATGCATAATTAATAATGCACAATGCATAATTAGTGCTACGCGCGGAGAGATTTACGGAACCTCCCACCGCATTGATTTCACTTGGGATGGAGATGCGAGTTTCGCTGAGGTAATCGATGCAATGGGTGAACTGCCGATACCGCCTTATCTTAATCGCGAGACACAGGAGAGTGATAAAACTACCTATCAGACGGTCTATTCGAAGATCAAGGGCAGTGTGGCGGCCCCTACGGCTGGCCTTCATTTCACCGAGCAGGTGTTGCACGCGATAGATGCTGCAGGTATCGACCGCGAGGAACTCACACTGCATGTGGGTGCTGGTACGTTCAAACCCGTGAAAAGCGAGGAGATAGAAGGTCATGAGATGCATACGGAGTTTATCAGTGTGCGTCGTTCTACCATCCAGAAACTTATTGACCACAATGCTTCCGCCATCGCTGTGGGCACCACAAGTGTTCGTACGTTGGAGAGTCTCTATTACATGGGCCTTAAAGTGATGCAGAATCCTGACCTTTCTGAAGACCAGCTCCACGTCGCCCAGTGGGAACCGTATGAGGGAAGAAGTAAGATGGAAGATGGAAGATGTGTCAGCAGTCTGGATGCCATAATAGCCTTGGATAAGTGGATGGATGCCAAAGGGTTAGAGGTCCTCCATTCCAGCACACAGATTATCATAGCCCCAGGCTACGACTACAAAATCGTCAAGATGCTCGTCACCAATTTCCACCAGCCGCAGTCCACGCTATTGCTATTGGTGAGTGCCTTTGTCAAAGGTGACTGGCGAAAGATCTATGATTATGCCTTGGCTCACGATTTCCGTTTCCTGAGCTATGGTGATTCCTCGTTGCTTATTCCTTAGCGCGCAGTTGCCAAAAAGCGACGGCAGCTGCTGCGGCCACATTGAGCGAATCGACACCGTGGGCCATTGGTATGCGTACCACATAGTCTGCTCCGTTGATGGTCTCATGAGGTAGTCCGTCACCTTCTGTTCCCATGATGATAGCCAATTGCTCTTCACTGGCCACCGTGGCATCGTCGATGGCTACCGATTGGTCTGTCAGTGCCATCGCTGCTGTCTTGAAGCCATAGTTATGCAGTGTGTCGTAACTGTCTAACCAAGTCCAGGGTACGAGAAACACGCTGCCCATCGATACGCGGACGGCTCTGCGGTTTAGCGGGTCACAGGCGTTTCTGGTCAGCAGCACTGCATCGATGTTCAATGCTGCTGCAGAACGGAAGATAGCACCGATATTCGTCGTATCCACCACACCGTCGATCACCACAATACGTTTCTGTCTGTGTGGGGCCTCTGACTTGGTGAGAGTTTGCAGTAGTTCGCAGGCGTTGCACTCGCGATGTCTGCGCATTGCACAGAGCACCCCTCTTGTCAATGTGTAGCCCGTCAGTTGCTCCAACAATGCTCTGTCGCCTGTATATACGGGTATTTCCCCGCATTGATTGATGATGTCTTTGGCGTCGCCCTCGATATGCCTGCGCTCACAGAGCAGCGCCACGGGTTCATATCCGGCATTCAACGCTACTTGTATCACCTTGGGACTCTCTGCGATAAAGATACCCTTTTGGGGTTCGACCTTGTTGCGGAGTTGGGCTTCCGTCAGTGTGGAGAACATCTCTACACCGGGCTCCGTCAACGATGATATCTCTATGATTCTTGCCATCAGGTGATTAGTTTTGGAACATTAGACAAGCCCAGTCGTTGTCTTCCTTCTGCGAAATGAGTGTCATCCCTAAACTCTTGGCCTTTTCCGTGAGCATAGGAATGTCGGCAGTATAAAAACCGCTCAGTATCAGTCGTGCGCTATGAGTCATCTTTTCATGCATCATCGGCATATCAGCCAGTAGTATGTTGCGATTGATATTCGCCATCACGAGGTCGAAGGTACCTTTCACCTCTTTTAGTATATTGACATCGCCCAAAAGCGAGGTAAACCGTTCGTCCACCCGATTAATGACTGCATTATGGCGGGCATTGTCCACGCTCCACTCGTCGATATCATACCCCACAGCTTCGCTCGCACCCAGTTTCAACGCACATATCGCCAATATCCCCGTCCCTGTTCCGCAGTCAAGAACACACGGGGACTGTCCCTTGTGTGTTCCGAAGAGCTCGAGCAGGGTGGCGCAGACCATGCGGGTGGTTTCGTGGGTGCCGGTGCCAAAGGCCAACTTCGCATCAATCTCTATCGCGATGTCCTGATCTGAGATGTTTTCTGGCAGATGCCGTCCGTCGTGGATCACAATACTTCTTCCATCTTCCACCTTCCTTCTTACTTCTATCGGCTCAAAACCTTCCTGCTCCCACTGTTCGTTCCAATCTTTATCTTCTGCCTCCTGCACATCATAGTCAATGCTGACACCCTCGAAAGGGAAATCCTCCAATGCTTCCTTGAGTGCCTGTTCGTCGAAGAGCGCCTGCTGCACATAACCTGTCAGACCAGTCTCCGTCTCTTCGAAACTCTCAAATCCCGCTTCTCCAGCCAGAGCTGCTACGATATCTCGTGCATCGTTAATTTGTCCATCGTCCATTGTCCATTGTCCATTGAACTTAAATGCTACCTCGAAATATTTCATATCGTATGTTAAATTTTGGTGCAAATATACAAAAAATAGGGAAAATCCTATCGTGGTTTAGGGTTTTTCCTTATTTTTGCAGTAAAAATGTGATTAATTTTGCATCGTGAACAATTAAATAGTGTTGAAATATGAAGAAACTGATTCTTATCTCGTTACTCATCGGGGCCCTGCCTCTTTCGATGGTGGCCCAGGATGACGATCTCTACTTCGTTCCGAAAAAGCAGAGCGCTGCAGAGAAAGTGACTGACAGATACGGTCTGCCTCGCGAGACTTACTACTCGGGTAGCAACCGTAGTGTTGACGACTATAACCGTCGGGTGAGCAGTTATGTTCCCATCGACTCAGCTTCATCCGATATTATAGATTTCAACGGCGAACTGGGTGTCTATCCCGATTCGCTGGATGATTACAAACTGACCCGTAAGATGGAGCGTTTCGACGACTATAGCCTCTCTGACAACGCTGCTTACTGGGCTGGTTATCAGGAGGGCCGATACGACCTGATGTGGCATTCGCCCTGGTACTATCGTACCTACGGCTGGTATAACTGGTATGATCCCTGGTACTATAGTAGCTGGCGCTTTGGCTACTACGATCCTTGGTACTATGGACCTTATAGTTGGTATGGTGGCTGGTACGATCCTTGGTACTATGGATATTATTGGGACTATCCTTACTATCGCTATGGTTCAGCTTATTGGGGGGCAGGTCGTATTACCTATAACGACCACGCCGGCACTATCCATATGGATCGTGGCAACATGAATGGCCATATCTACTCTTCTACCACAGTTGGTGGTACTCATGGCAACGCCAGTACGCGTCTGGGTGCCCAGCGCTCCAGTAGCCTGCGCAATCGTACCGTGGGTAACCATAGTGCCTATACATCAGGTAACTCGAACACCCGTACGAGTCGTACTGCTGCCGAAACAACCCGTCGCGCCACGACTACTTATACACCGACTACCACTGGTGGCGGTGGCAGCATCGGAGGCGGTGGCTTTAGCGGTGGTGGTGGCCGTGCCTCTGGCGGAGGCGGTGGCGGCGGTGGTCGCTCTGCCGGTGGCCATGTCGGTGGACGTAGGTAAATGGATAATTGACAATTGATATTGATATTTATATGAAGAAGCTATTTTTCGCAGTCTTGGCTATGGCAGTCGTCCTGCCAGCCGCTGCACAGGATACATACGAAAGTGCCCGACTGCTGGGTGGCGACCTCAACGGTACGGCTCGCTATGTGGGCATGGGTGGTGCGATGGAGGCCTTAGGTGCTGATATCTCAACCACGAGTTCCAACCCTGCTGGTATCGGTTTGTTCCGCCACTCTGCCATGAGTGCCAGCTTCGGACTGGTGTCGCAGGCTGATGCCAAAGAGTTTGATGGTCGCAGTACCAGCAACATGAGTTTCGACCAGGCAGGCTTCGTATATTCGATGCGCATGGATCGCTCGTCGTTTATCAACTTTGCGTTCAATTACCACAAGAGTCGCAATTTCAATCAGATACTCTCAGTGGCCGACCATGCTATCCATAATGCATCCTCGAATGCCATCACGGCCGAGAAGGACTGGCAGGGCTACTACAGCATAGGTACGAGTATCGACGGCTATCTGCTGGGCTACAAGTCGCCCACCAGTTCACAGCGGTCGCTCAATTTCAGCCAGCTCGATTATCTGAATGCCAATGTGCTTGCCGACGAAGTTGAATTCATGGATAACAACAATAGACCCTATAGCGACTATGTGCTCTATGGCATGGATGCCGATGTCTATAATTTCGACCGTGCCCATCGCGGCTGGATCAATGATTTCGACTTCACCCTCAGCGGCAATTCCGACGACCGAATTTACTGGGGTGTCACCGTAGGCATCCACGATGTCAAATACAAGGGCTACAGCGAGTATACAGAGGGTCTGCACTTCCTTGATGGAACTGATGGCGGTCTCGTCAGCTATGGCGACTATCGTAAAATAACGGGGACAGGCGTCGACATGAAGTTTGGCATCATTGCCCGCCCCGTGGAGTATTCCCCCTTCCGTGTGGGCTTGTATATCAATACTCCTACTTGGTACGACCTGACCACGGAGAATGTCACTGCACTCATCAACCAGAGTGCGCTCGGTGAGAACCTCGATGGCACCCATCTCGAGGGAGGTGATATTGAAAACTCCTACGACTTCCGTTTCTATACGCCTTGGAAGTTTGGTCTCAGCCTGGGCCATACCATCGGCAAGAATCTGGCCCTTGGCGCTACCTATGAGTTCTCCGACTATGGCGCCAGCCAGAACCGTGTGAAGGACGGCTACGACTATTATGGCAACGAGGATTCCTATAAGGACAACATCATGAAGCGTAACACGGAGGATGTGCTGAAGGGCGTTTCCACACTGAAAGTAGGTCTCGAATACAAGCCCATTCCCGAGGTGGCCCTACGTGCAGGTTACAACTATGTCTCGCCGGCTTACGCCGAGAACGGCGTACGCGACCAGACGCTCGACTCTTACGGAGTGATGTACGCCTCCACCTCCGACTATGTCAACTGGAAGGCCACCAACCGCTTCACTGCCGGCTTAGGGTGTAAGCTTGGAAGTATGAACCTCGACGTGGCCTATCAGTATAGCACCACCGACGGTGATTTCTATCCCTTCCAGCCCAACCTGACTGGCCAAGTGTCGCCTGCCAGCGTGAGCAACAAGCGCCACCAGGTGCTCTTCACCCTCGGATACACATTCTGAAATCTACTGTATAACGAGTGAGTTATAAAATCCGCGAAAGCTATATGTCTTTTGCGGATTTTTCGTATATAGCATTATTCATTGCCCTACATTTATGCAAATAAGGCCACATTTTTTTGTTTATTTGGCCGAAAATGCGTAACTTTGCGCGCAATTATGAAAAAGTAAAAAATTAAAAAGGTAAAAAGTAAAAACGTAATGAAAAAGCTTTTATTGGGAGATGAGGCGATTGCTCAGGGTGCGCTCGACGCAGGATTGAGTGGTGTCTATGCCTATCCCGGCACTCCCTCTACTGAGATTACAGAGTATATCCAGGACTCGCCACTGGCCAAGGAGCGTGGCGTGCATAGCCGTTGGTCGACCAACGAGAAGACGGCTATGGAGGCCGCCCTCGGCATGTCGTACATGGGCAAGCGGGCACTGGTGTGTATGAAACATGTGGGACTGAACGTTTGCGCCGACCCGTTTGTGAACTCGGCGATGACGGGTACCAACGGCGGTATCATCGTGCTGGTGGCCGATGACCCCTCGATGCACTCGTCGCAGGACGAGCAGGACTCGCGCTTCTATGGCAAGTTCGCTATGATCCCCACGTTGGAGCCCAGCAGTCAGCAGGAGGCCTATGACATGATGGCTGAGGCCTATGAGCTCTCTGAGCAGATGCACCTGCCTGTGCTGATGCGTGTAACTACTCGTATGGCGCACTCACGTGCCGTCGTCGAGCTTGTTGACGAGCCACGTCAACAAAACGCCCTCAACTACGATGCTCAGGCCAGTAACTGGGTGTTGCTGCCAGCTTTCGCTCGCAAGCGTAACATCGTAGTGACCGGTCAACAGCCCATCCTCGAGCAGATGGCCGTAGACAGTAAATATAATCAGTATATCGATGGCCCCGACCATAAGTTGGGCATCATCGCCAGCGGTATCGCTTTCAACTATCTGATGGAGTGCTTCCCCGATGGTTGTCCCTATCCCGTACTGAAAATCTCGCAGTATCCGTTGCCTAAGAAACTTATCCGCCGTATGACTGATGATTGCGAATATGTGTTGATAGCTGAGGAGGGCCAGCCGTTTATCGAGGATCAGGTGCGTGGCGTGATGCCAGGAAATGCTGTAATCAAGGGTCGTTTGACGGGCGAACTGCCTCGGACGGGCGAGTTGAATCCCGACTTCCTGAAGAAAGCGCTCGGTCTCGAGAGCGGTGAGAGTTATGCCCCCTGTGAGGATGTAACGCCGCGTCCACCTGCACTGTGTCAGGGTTGTGGACACCGTGATGTATATACTGCTCTCAACGAGGTTTTGAAGGAATATCCCAATGCCCGTGTGTTTGGCGATATCGGTTGCTATACGCTCGGATTCCTGCCACCGTATAAGGCCATCCACTCGTGTGTGGACATGGGTGCTTCGATTACGATGGCGAAAGGTGCTTCGGATGCCGGACAGTGGCCTGCTGTGGCCATCATCGGCGACTCGACGTTTACGCACAGCGGCATGACAGGTCTGCTGGATGCCATCAACGAGAATGCCGACATCACCGTGATTATCTCCGACAATCTGACTACCGCTATGACGGGCGGACAGGATTCGGCCGGTACGAATAAGTTTGAGGCTATCTGTAAGGGTCTGGGCTTGAGTGAGGATCACCTGAAGGTGGTGAACCCCATTCCCAAGAACATGCCTGAGATTACTCAGGCCATCCGCGATGAGATCAACTATCACGGTGTGAGCGTGATCATCCCGCGTCGTGAATGCATGCAAACTTTACAACGTCATCTGAAACAAAAGAAAGCAGCAAAATGAAAACAGATATTATACTTTGCGGTGTAGGAGGACAGGGTATCCTCTCTATCGCCACCATCATCGGCGAGGCTGCCATGAAAGAGAACCTCTATATCAAGCAGGCCGAGGTACACGGAATGTCGCAGCGTGGCGGCGATGTGCAGTCGAACCTGCGCATCTCAAGCAACCCTATTGCCAGCGATCTGATACCCTTAGGCGGTGCCGACGTGATTATCTCGATGGAACCCATGGAGGCCTTGCGTTATCTGCCGTTCTTGGCTAAGGACGGTTGGATTATCACCTCGAGCGCACCTTTCGTGAACATCCCGAATTATCCTGACATTGAGCAGATTAAGGCCGACCTTGCTAAGATTAAGAACGTGATTGTGCTCGATATCGAACAGGCTGCCAAGGACAATGGTGTGCTCCGTTCGGCCAACGTGATCCTGTTAGGTGCTGCCCAGAAGGCGCTCGGCATAGAGTACGACAAATTGGAGGAAGCCATCCGCCGTGTCTTCGGACGCAAGGGCGAGGCTATTGTAGAAGCGAATATCAAGGCATTGGCCATCGGTAAACAAGCACAGAAATGATGGAAACACCGATAAAAAAAGCAATTGTTGACGAACTCGTAGCCGAACTGGGTATCAAGGACTTCGCTAAGGCAACGATTCGTGAGGTGAAGCAGGTGGCTGCTAAGGCCGAGAAACAGAGTGGGGTAGAGTTTATCAAAATGGAGATGGGTATCCCTGGTCTGCCAGCTGCTCAGGTAGGTGTCGACGCCCAAATTAAGGCCCTTGAGGATGGTATCGCCCACTCGTATCCCGATATTCAGGGTGCTCCTGTGCTGAAGGAGGCAGCCTCGCAGTTTGTCAAAGCCTTTATCGGCATCGACATTAAGCCTGAAGGCTGCATCCCCGTGAGCGGTTCGATGCAGGGAACTTTCGCCTCGTTCCTCACCTGTTCGCAACGCGATAAAACGAAGGATACTGTGCTCTTCATCGACCCAGGATTCCCTGTGCAGAAGATGCAGTTAGATGTGATGGGTGTGAAGTATGAAACCTTCGATGTGTACAGCTATCGTGGCGACAAGCTCCGCAAGAAACTTGAAGGCTATCTCAAGCAGCTTAACATCTGTGCCATCGTCTATTCCAACCCAAACAACCCCTCATGGATCTGTCTGCGTGAAGAAGAGCTGCAGACGATTGGTGAATTGGCCACGAAATACGATGTTATCGTGATGGAAGACCTGGCTTACTTCGCTATGGACTTCCGCAAGGACCTTTCCACGCCGTTTGAGGCACCTTATCAGGCAACGGTGGCCCGCTATACTGATAATTACATGCTGCTTATCAGTGGCTCAAAGGCTTTCAGCTATGCTGGTGAACGTATCGGTGTCACCTGTATTAGCGACAAGCTGTTCCATCGTCATTTCGACGATCTCTCAGAGCGCTATCAGGGTCTGCCGTTCGGTCCGGTGTTCTCTACGCGTATGCTCTACGCCTTGTCGTCGGGTACGAGCCACAGTGCTCAGTACGCACTGGCTGCCATGCTGAAGGCAGCCTATGAGGGGAAGTATGACTTCCGCAAAGAGATCAGCGTCTATGGTCAGCGTGCCAAGAAACTGAAGGAAATATTCTGCCGTCATGGTTTCTATGTGGTCTATGACAAGGACCTCGATGAACCTATTGCTGACGGTTTCTATTTTACCATCGGCTATCCAGGTATGACCAGCGGTCAGCTTGCTCTGGAACTGATGTACTATGGTGTCTCGGCCATCTGCCTCATCACTTGTGGCTCTGAACAGGAAGGACTTCGTGTCTGTACCTCCTTCATTGAGGATCATCAGTACGATCAATTGGAGGACCGTATGCAGATATTTGAAGCAAACAATCCTCGATGATTAGAGAAATAAAAAAATTGAAAAAAACAAATATAATGAACTTAAAATGTTCTAATGTGACAAAAATGCTATATTAAATAGTGTTTTTATCCCCAAAAATTTGTTTTCTAAAATGTTTTTGATTAAATTTGCACTCGATAACTAGTAATTTTAATCTATATTTATCATTTTCCATTTTTAGCAAAGGGGCTTGTCTGAGAAGATAGGCCTCTTTTTTATTTTGTGCCTCTTCTTCGGAATTCGGAACAGGTGATGGCGGTGGCGATAGCCACGTTAAGACTCTCGGCACTATCTCCTTGGTGGAAATTGGGAATCAGCAGACGGTGGGTGACGCGCTGGCGTACAGCCTCGGAGATGCCATTGCCTTCGTTACCCATGACGATGATGCCCTCTTGTGAGAGGGGCTGCTGATAGATGTCATCGCCATCGAGTAAGGTGCCGTAAATGGGGTAGTCGTTTGGCAACGAGTCGAAGAGCTTGAGGAGGTTGGTATATATTATATGTACGTGCGCAAGGCTTCCCATCGTAGCCTGCACTACCTTCGGGTTGTAAACATCGGCGGTGTCTTCGCTGCAGTAGATGGTGTCGATGCCGAACCAGTCGGCTATGCGGATAATAGTGCCGAGGTTGCCTGGATCCTGAATGCCATCGAGGGCCAATGATAATTGACAATTGACAATTGACAATTGATAATTGGGTTCGGGGATGGGGAAGAGGGCGAGGACTTGCTGGGGGGTCTGGAGGAAACTGATGCGGCGTAGCTCCTCGGCAGTGACTACTATCTCCTGGTTTCTGATTCCTGACACCTGTCCACTGACTCCGGATTCTTTAAAATACTCCTCTGTGGCATAAATGGCGATTGGCTGATATTTACGCATGAGATCGCCAACAACTTTAGGTCCTTCTGCCACAAAGCAGTTTTCACGTTTGCGGAACTTCTTTAATTCCAGCTGACGGATATATTTTATCTGATTTTTGCTAATCATTTTGTTTTTTGTTTGCAAAGATAAAGATTTATTTCTATCTTTGCAAGCAAATTCATGAGATATTGATGCCGAGACACCAAATAGGCCTTCTGGCCATCGTTTGTTTGCTCATGCTTTTCAGTGCATGTTCTGCCTCGCGTGACATCCCGGAAGGTGAAGTCATGTTGGATCGTGTGTCTGTGGTGACCGATGGGAAATACAAGGATATCAATACTTCGCTGTTGAAGAGCTATGTACGACAAAAGGGCAATTCACGCTGGTTTTCCATTGTCAAGATTCCATTGGGTGTATACCTGATGGCAGGTGAGGACAGCACGCGATGGATCAATCGTACGCTTCAATCGATTGGTGAGGCTCCTGTGCTGTTTGATACGCTACAGGCTCGGAAGACGTGTGAGGAACTACAATTGGCGCTTCGCAATCTTGGCTATTTAGATGCACAGGTGGAATTGTTTACGGTTACTAAACGAAAGAAACTCGATGCCTTTTATGTGCTTCATCCCGGTAGTCACTATTACATCCGCAATTTGCGGTATGACATTCAGGATAGTGTGATTGCAGATATTCTGAAAAACCATCGGCACGGGCTTCATGAAGGCATGGTATTCAATGTGAATGCCCTTAATGAAGAACGTTCCAAACTGACCTCTTTCCTACAGAATAACGGCTATTATCGATTCCACAAAGAGTTCATAAGTTTTCGGGCAGATTCGATTCAGGATTCCCGTCAGGTTGATTTAACCCTGCAATTGAGTCCCTATCGTACGAGTAACATTAAGGACACGCTGCATACGCGATATACGATTAGACGGATTGGTTATGCCAGTAGCGATGCACAGGATTCGGTAATTCATCTGCGTAACCGTGTGCTGAAAGAGAATACCATGTTGACAGAAGGGCAGCCGTACTCGGCAGAAGGACTCCAGAATACCTATACCCACTTTGGTAGGTTGGGCGCCGTGCGCTATACCAATATCAATTTCCAGACAGAACCAGACTCTGCCTTGCTCGATATGGATATACAGGTGCAAACCAATAAGCCATCGACGCTTAGTTTTCAGCCGGAAGGCACAAATACGGCAGGAGACCTTGGTGCCGCAGCCTCGCTGACTTATCAGAACCGGAACCTCTTTCGGGGATCAGAAACGTTTAGTGTACAGTTGCGTGGTGCCTATGAGGCTATACGTGGATTGGAAGGCTACCGCAATCAGGACTTCGTGGAGTATAGTGTGGAGAGCCGTCTGACATTCCCTCGTTTTATCATGCCTTTTCTGAGTCGTGAGATGCGTCGTAGGACAATTGCTACCAGTGAGGTATCGTTGCTATATGACACCCAGAACCGTCCGGAGTTCCATCGTCGTGTGCTTTCTGCTGGCTGGCGTTACCGCTGGAAGCCTCAGTCACGTTTTGACCAATATCAGTTTGATCTTCTCGACCTGAATTATATTTTTATGCCTTGGGTGAGCGAGACCTTTAAGAACGAGTATCTTCAGGACAACAGCAACTACAACGTCATCCTTAGGTATAACTACGAGGATTTGTTTATTATGAAGACAGGCTTCGGTTATAGTTACAATAATGGTCATGTGGCCATAAAGACGAATCTGGAGACGGCTGGTAACCTGTTGAATCTGGGCAGCAAGCTGTTTGATGCCGAGCGGGATAATGATGGACATTACCGTGTGTTCAATATTGCCTATGCCCAATACGTAAAGGGGGATGTGGATTTCACCTGTAACCTGCTACCTGACTATCACGACCAACTGGTGTTCCATTGTGGCCTTGGCATTGCCTATCCCTATGGCAATAGTTCGGTACTGCCGTTTGAAAAGCGTTATTTCTCGGGTGGTGCCAACAGTGTACGTGGATGGAGTGTAAGAAGTCTGGGTCCAGGACGCTATAAGGGACGTGACGGTAATATCAATTTCATCACACAGACGGGTGATATGAAACTGGACTTAAATTTGGAATACCGTACGCACTTGTTCTGGAAGTTTGGTGGTGCCTTGTTCTTGGATGCAGGTAATATCTGGACCATTCGCGATTATGAACAGCAGCCCGGCGGCCAGTTCAAATTGCAGAATATTCTCAGCGACCTGGCTGTGAGTTATGGATTAGGACTCCGTCTGAATTTTGATTATTTTATCATGCGCTTCGATTTGGGTATGAAGGCTGTGAATCCGGCGTATAAGACAGAAGAGGAAGAGCATTATGCCATTATTCACCCCAGACTGAGTCGTGACTTTGCCTTCCATTTTGCTGTTGGACTGCCGTTCTAAACATTAAAAATGTATAATTCTTTGGTTATACATTATTTTTTGTGTACTTTTGCACAAAATATAAACTAAAATGCTGAAATTTATATCGTTTGGAAGCGGTAGTAGTGGTAATTGCTATTATCTCGGCACCGCAACAGACGGATTATTTGTAGATATTGGAGTTGGCTTAAGAACGCTCAAGAAGTATGCGAGGGATTATGGCATCAGTCTCAATTCGGTGCGGAGAATCCTGATTACGCATGATCACGCAGACCACATCAAGTCGGTTGGTGCTTTTAGCCATGATTATAATGTGCCTGTCTATGCCACAGAGAAAGTTCACATTGGTATAGACAACAACTATTGTGTGCAACGGAAACTGCAGAAGGATTTGAAACTGTTTCTGGAGCCAGGTACTACTGTCAGGCTGGGCGATTTTCTGGTGACTCCTTTTTTTGTGCCTCATGATGCCAGCGAGAATGTGGGGTATAAGATTGAGGTCGAGGGCTTGGTGTTTGTCATCATGACGGATGCAGGCAGTGTGACAGAAGAGATGAAAGGAATCATTGGTGAGGCCAACTATCTTGTAATCGAAGCTAATCATGATGTGGAGATGTTGCAAGGCGGTCCTTATCCACAGTATCTGAAAGACAGGATTATCAGTCCGAATGGCCATCTGTCGAATAAAGATTGTGGTCAGGTGTTGGCTGAGAATATGACGGAGCGACTGAAGCATGTCTGGTTGTGTCATCTGAGTGAGGAGAATAATCATCCTGAACTGGCACGTAAGACGGTGGATGCCATTCTACGTAGTTACGGCATCATCCCAGGGAAGGATATTGAACTGGAAGTTTTGAAGCGTAAAATGCCGAGTGAAGTATACGAATTAGAGTAAAAAGTGTAAATTTGATACCTTTAAGCGCAAAAAAACGACAAAATGTTTGTTGATTTCGCAAGAAAGTTATAACTTTGCCCCCGAAATAAAACAAAAGTATCAAAAGATATGTTGAATATGAATCTACTTAGCGCCATTATTATTATTCGACTGCCAAGAGCAATCGGAAGTGATAAGGCGTATATATATTAAATAGGTATAAATGAACAAAACGATATAGAGCCCTTCTCACTTCCGAGTGTGAAGGGCTGTTTTTTTAGACAGAATAACTTTTAAAGAAAGAGTAACAAAATAACAATAAAATACAATAACAAAAATGAGCGACAGACTTTTCATTTTCGACACAACACTCCGCGACGGAGAACAGGTGCCCGGCTGTCAGTTGAATACCGTAGAGAAGATTCAAGTGGCAAAAGCACTGGAGCAACTCGGCGTGGATGTGATTGAAGCGGGATTCCCGATCAGTAGTCCCGGAGATTTTAATTCAGTCATTGAAATCTCAAAGGCAGTAACATGGCCTGTAATCTGTGCACTGACGCGTGCCGTAGAGCGGGATATCGATGTAGCCTTTGAGGCTCTGAAATATGCCAAGCACAAGCGTATCCATACGGGTATTGGTACCAGTGACGAGCATATCCGGTATAAATTCAACTCTACTCGTGAGGAAATCCTGGAACAGGCTGTTGCAGCCACGAAGTATGCCAAGCGGTATGTCGACGATGTGGAGTTTTACTGCGAAGATGCTGGCCGTACGGACAACGAATATCTGGCTCAAGTGGTAGAAGCTGTGATCAAAGCAGGTGCGACTGTGGTGAATATCCCTGATACGACGGGTTATTGTCTGCCTCAAGAATATTTCGAGAAGATCAAATATCTGATGGATCATGTCGATGGTATTGATAAAGCAATCATTTCTACTCATTGTCACAATGATTTAGGCTTGGCAACGGCTAACACATTCAGTGGTGTGATGGCAGGTGCCCGACAGGTGGAGGTGACTATTAATGGTATCGGTGAAAGGGCGGGTAACACGTCGTTGGAGGAGATTGCGATGATTCTGAAATGTCATAAGAACCTTGAGATAGAGACGAACATCAACACCACAAAGATTTATCCCATCTCACGTATGGTGTCTTCGCTGATGAATATGCCCGTACAGCCAAACAAAGCTATCGTAGGTCGTAATGCTTTCGCACATTCGAGTGGTATTCATCAAGACGGTGTGCTGAAGAATGTACATACCTACGAAATCATGGATCCGAAGGATGTGGGTATCGACGATAACAGCATCCTGCTGACGGCACGTAGTGGAAGGGCTGCCCTGAAGCATCGTTTGCACATGAACGGTGTGGATCTGGAAGAGCAGAAACTTGATAAGATTTATGAGAAGTTCTTGCAGCTGGCAGACCATAAGAAGGAGGTAAGTGATGCCGACGTACTGATGCTGGCGGGTGCCGATACAGCAGAGGCACATGCCGTGAAGCTTGACTTCCTTCAGGTGACGACTGGTAAGGGCGTGAAGAGCGTGGCTTCTATCGGGCTTGATATCTCAGGCCAGAAGTTTGAGGCTGCAGCCTCTGGAAACGGTCCTGTGGATGCAGCCATCAAGGCATTGAAGAAAATCATCATGAAACAGATGACCTTGAAAGAATTCACTATCCAGGCTATCTCTAAGGGCTCTGACGATGTGGGTAAAGTACACATGCAGGTGGAGTACGACGGTTCTCTGTACTATGGTTTCGGTGCCGATACCGACATCGTGACAGCTTCGGTGGAGGCGTATATCGACTGTATCAACAAGTTTAAGGTAGAGGATTAGTTTATAGTTTAAAGTTTATAGTTTATAGATGAATACTTTATTCGATAAAATATGGGACAAACATGTTGTCCAGCAAATCAAAGACGGTCCCACGCAGCTTTATATCGACAGACTCTATTGTCATGAGGTGACTTCACCACAGGCATTCGAGGGTATGAGAGCGAGGGGACTGAAGTGTTTCCGACCTCAGCAAATTTTCTGTATGCCGGACCATAACACACCGACACATGATCAGGATAAGCCCATCGAAGACCCTGTATCCAAAAAGCAGGTGGATATGTTGGCGAAGAATGCAGCTGATTTTGGACTGACACATTATGGCATGATGTCGAAGGACAATGGCATCATCCATGTAGTGGGGCCTGAGAAAGGATTGTCGTTGCCAGGTATGACCATCGTCTGCGGCGACTCGCATACGTCCACCCATGGTGCAATGGGGGCTGTAGCCTTTGGCATCGGTACCTCCGAAGTGGAGATGGTGATGGCCTCGCAATGTATCCTTCAGCAGAAGCCTAAGTCGATGCGTATCACTATCAATGGGATATTAGGCAAGGGCGTGATGGCGAAAGATGTTGCGCTTTATCTCATGGCTCAGTTGACGACATCGGGCGCTACGGGCTATTTCGTCGAGTATGCAGGCGATGTGATTGCCGCCATGTCGATGGAAGGTCGTCTGACACTCTGCAATCTCTCGATAGAAATGGGCGCTCGTGGTGGCTTTATTGCACCTGACGAGACAACCTTTGAATATATAAAAGGTAAAGAATATGCACCGAAGGGTGAAGTTTGGGAGAAGGCTGTGACAGAATGGAAGACCTTGAAGAGTGGTGATGACGCTGTCTTCGACAAAGAACTTGTCTTTGATGCCGCTGATATCGAGCCGCGTATTACCTATGGAACAAATCCAGGCATGGGCATTGGTATCACAGAGACGATTCCTGCTAACCCGCAAATGGCTAAATCGCCTGAGCAAGGCTTTGAGAAAGCGCTTCACTATATGGGCTTCAAGGCTGGACAGAAACTGCTTGGCACCAAGGTTGACTATGTCTTCCTCGGGGCTTGTACCAACGGACGCATAGAAGACTTCCGCGCTTTTGCCTCGATCGTGAAGGGACGGAAGAAAGCGCATGATGTCATCGCATGGTTGGTGCCGGGGTCATGGGCTGTCGACCGTCAGATCCGTGAGGAAGGACTCGACAAGATTCTTTCGGAGGCAGGTTTTGAGATCCGTCAGCCGGGCTGTTCTGCTTGTCTGGCGATGAATGACGATAAGATTCCCGCAGGCAAGCTCTCTGTCTCTACTTCTAATCGTAACTTTGAGGGTCGTCAAGGCCCCGGCGCACGCACTATTCTGGCATCGCCGCTGGTAGCTGCCGCCGCTGCTGTCACTGGTGTTATCACTGATCCACGCACATTATTATGAAACAGAAATTCGACATTATAACATCCACTTGTGTCCCTCTGCCTTTAGAGAATGTGGACACAGACCAGATTATTCCCGCCCGTTTCCTGAAAGCAACGACGCGTGAGGAACGATTCTTCGGTGATAATCTTTTCCGCGACTGGCGCTATAACGCCGATGGTACTCCCAATCAGGACTTCGTACTGAATGATTCTAAATACTCAGGCTGTATCCTTGTGGTCGGCAAGAACTTCGGTTCTGGCTCCTCGCGAGAGCATGCGGCATGGGCCATTGCTGGCTATGGATTCCGGGTGGTCATCAGCAGTTTCTTTGCGGATATCCATAAGAATAATGAATTGAACAATTTTGTGCTGCCTGTGCAGGTGAGCGAGGACTTTCTCGCAGAATTATTCCGGACCATCCAGAACAATCCGGAAACTCCGGTTAAAGTCGACCTCCCTAATCAGACGGTGACGAATCTCTCAACAGGCCGTCAGGAGACCTTTGAGATCAATGCCTATAAGAAGCATTGTCTGATGAATGGCCTCGATGATATTGATTTCTTAGTACAGAACCAAGACAAGACGATTGCATGGGAACAGCAGAGAAAGTAAATAATTATAAGCGCATCCAGCCCTTTGTGGAGATCCTGGATTCCACCTTGCGCGATGGTGAGCAGACCAGCGGCGTCTCATTCTTGCCGCATGAGAAACTCATGATGGCACGCATGCTGCTGCACGATCTGAATGTCGATCGTATCGAGGTGGCTTCTGCCCGTGTCTCTGAGGGTGAGAAGGAAGCTGTACAGATGATCTGCCGTTATGCTGAGAAGATTGATAAGCTGAATAGGGTAGAGGTGCTCGGTTTCGTGGATGACGGACAAAGCGTGGACTGGATAGACGAATGCGGATGCAAGGTGCTGAACCTATTGGCGAAAGGCTCTTTGAAGCATTGCACCCAACAACTCCAGAGGACCCCCGACGAACATATCGAAGACATCCGCCGCGAGGTGAAATATGCCCGTAGCAAGGGCATCTCCGTGAATTTGTATCTTGAGGACTGGTCGAATGGCATGAAGGATTCGCCCTCGTACGTCTACCATCTGATGGATCAGCTCTGCGACAGCGGTATCCGTCGGTTCATGTTGCCCGATACATTAGGCATTATGAATCCCCTTCAATGCATCGAGTTCTTCCGTAAGATGATCAAGCGCTATCCAGATACCCATTTCGATTTCCACGCGCATAATGACTATGACCTTGCGGTGTCGAATTCTTTGGCTGCCGTGCTGAGTGGTGCCAAAGGCCTGCATGTTACTGTCAACGGTCTGGGTGAACGATGTGGCAATGCGCCATTGTCGAGCGTGCAGGTGATTCTCAAAGACCAGTTCCATGCGAAGACGAATATCAACGAGAATAAACTCAACGACATCTCGCGACTGGTAGAGAGCTATAGCGGCATCGCCGTTGCGCCCAACCAGCCGATTATCGGCGACAATGTCTTTACCCAGGTGGCGGGTGTCCATGCCGATGGCGACAAGAAAAACAATCTCTATCAGAATGACCTCGTGCCGGAACGTTTCGGACGTAAGCGTGAATATGCTTTGGGAAAGAACAGTGGCAAGGCCAACATTGCCAAGAATCTGGAAGAGTTAGGTCTTGAGCTGACACCCGAACAAACAAAAAAGGTGACGCAGCGTATCACAGAGCTCGGCGACAAGAAAGAACGGGTGACTTTGGAGGACTTGCCATTCATCGTGAGCGATGTGCTCAAGCACGATGCTCCGGAAGACAAGGTGAAACTCGTCAGCTATATTGTCTCTACGGCCTATGGCCTGAAGCCAGGCGCAAATATCAAGATCGAGATTAATGGTCAGCAGTATGAGGCCAGCGCCACGGGTGATGGTCAGTATGATGCGTTCGTGAAGTCATTGCGATATATCTATAAGAAATACCTCGATCGCACCTTCCCGATTCTTGCTAACTATGCTGTTACCATTCCCCCGGGTGGACGTACCGATGCCTTGGTGCAGACGGTCATCACATGGAATGATAACGGTCGGATATTCCGTACCAGAGGCCTCGATGCCGACCAGACGGAAGCGGCCATCAAGGCTACCTTTAAAATGTTGAACATCTACGAGAATGATCAGAATGATAAATTATAATTTGTTTACGGTTTACGGTTTACAGTTTACAGGTGATATGACTGGAGGCTGTATTACCGCAGATGTAATCAACTGTAAACCGTAAACTGTAAACTGTAAACAATAAAACTATGAAATTGAAGATTGCGATTCTTCCGGGCGATGGTATCGGACCGGAGATTATGAAACAAGCAGTGGCTGTGCTGGATGCCATCGCAGCCAAGTGTGGACACGAGTTCACGTATCAGGAAGCCATCTGTGGCGCTCACGCCATCGACGAGGTGGGCGACCCTTATCCTGATGCCACTCATGAGGTGTGTATGCAGGCCGATGCTGTGCTCTTTGCCGCTGTGGGCGACCTGAAATACGACCACGACCCGACGGCGAAGGTTCGTCCGGAGACGGGTCTGCTGGCCATGCGAAAGAAACTCGGGCTGTTTGCCAATGTGCGTCCTGTAGCCACTTTCGACTGTCTGCTCCACAAGTCTCCTCTGAAGGATGAACTCATCCGTGGTGCTGACTTCGTGGTGCTGCGCGAACTGACGGGTGGCATGTATTTCGGCGAGCGTTATCAGGACAACGACAAGGCCTACGACACAGATATCTACACCCGTCCCGAGATTGAACGCATCGTGAAGTTAGGCTTCGAGATGGCCATGCAGCGCAACAAGCATCTGACGGTTGTCGACAAGGCCAACATCCTTGCATCGTCGCGTCTCTGGCGTCAGATTGCCAAGGAGATAGAGCCGCAGTATCCCGAGGTGCGCACCGACTACATGTTCATCGACAATGCCTCGATGCGCGTGTTGACAGAGCCTCGCTTCTTCGATGTTATCGTGACGGAGAACACCTTCGGCGACATCCTCACCGACGAGACGGCCTGCATCACCGGTTCGATGGGTCTCCAGCCCTCGGCCTCCTTGGGCGAGCACACCCCGCTCTTCGAGCCCGTCCACGGTTCCTGGCCGCAGGCTGCCGGACAGAATCTCGCCAATCCCCTGGCTCAGATTCTCTCTGCCGCGATGCTTTTAGAGCATTTCGGACTCAACAAGGAAGGCGCCTTGGTTCGTGAGGCCGTCAATGCTTCGCTCGACGCCAATGTCCGCACGCCGGAGATTCAGGTCGAGGGCGGTGCTCATTACGGCACGCGTGAAGTTGGAGAGTGGATTGTCAATTATATTAAGACAACGAATTAAGACGAATTTCACGAATTAAAGAATGAGAAACATTCTATTCAGGGGCATGCTCTGGGCTTGCTTGGTAACCATGAGTATTCATTCTGCCTCGGCGCAGACGAGACAGCAATGGCGCGACTCGCTTGAAGTGCTCAACGCCCAGATTGGTAAAGACCCTCAGAACCTGCATCTGCATCTGCTCAAGGCCGAGGCGAATATCAATCTTGAACAGTGGGACTATGCCCTCGCGGAGTACGGCAAGATTCTCCATACCGACCAAAAGAATCTGGCCGCTCTCTATTTCCGTGCCTACGTCCACATCCAGCAGCATCATTACGACCTGGCGCGTGTTGACTATGAGGCCTTCCTGCGTCTGCAGCCCACGCACTTCGAGGCTCGGTTAGGATTGGCACACGTCCTGCAGAAGATGGGCCGCAAGACCGACACCTTCGACGAGCTGAACCGTCTGGTGCAGATGTTCCCTGACTCGGCTGATGCCTACGCCGCCCGCGCCGCCTTCGAAACGGAACAGAAGCAGTACGATATCGCCCTCTACGACTGGGATGAGGCCATCCGTCGCCGTCCACTCAACTCGGGCTTCGTGGTCTCGAAGGCCGATATTCTCATCACCCTCTACCGCAAGGATGAGGCCCGCGACCTGCTGAATGCTGCCATCAAGCGGGGCATCCCTCGATACGCTCTTAAGGAGTGGTTCGACAAATGTAGAAAATAAAAAATCCCCGAAAGCCGTAACGCTTTCGGGGATTCTTTATAATAGATGATATATTACTCGATATAAACGAGGGCCTCGTCCTCCATCACGCTCTGGCCGACCTTCACGACGATGGCGCTGATCTTGCCTGCCTTTTCGGCCTGCAGGGCATTCGCCATCTTCATGGCTTCGAGCACGACGACGGTGTCGCCGGCTGCGACCTCCTGACCCACCTCCACGGGGATGTCAGTAATTACACCGGGCAGCGGGGCCTTGATGGCTGTGCCTGAGGCAGAACCGGAAGCAGCGGCTGAACCGCCCTCTTCGGTATCTTCTGCGGCTTTGCGCACTACAGGCTTCGGCTTCTCGGGCTCGGCCTGCTTCTCCATTTCCACGGTATATTGTTCACCATTCACGGTCAGCGTGGCGATGTTGTCAGTGATGTCGCTGATTACCACCTCGTACTTGTTGCCGTTGATTGTATACTTGTATTCATTCATAACCTTTCTGTGTTTTTAGGGTTGTGGTGTAAACGACAGCGCGTAGCCGTTCCACTGAGTCTGGTGTGCATCGATGGTGATGATGCCGGGCTCGCGGTCGTGAACGTTATTGCCCAGATGCTCGTGCAGAGCCAGGGCAATGGCTGCATATACTTCGTTGTTCATAAGCGTTGAAATGATTACATTGGAATGTTACCGTGCTTCTTGGCGGGCAGGGCGTCGCGCTTGGTGGCGAGCTGAGCCAGACCGCGGCAGATGCGGAAACGGGTGTTGCGCGGTTCAATCACATCATCAATGTAGCCATACTTGGCTGCCTGATACGGATTGGCGAAGAGCTCGTTGTACTCGTCCTCCTTCTCAGCGATGAAGGCCTTCACGTCCTCACCGGCTTCCTTCTTGGCCTTTGCCTCCTTGGCATACAGCACGGCAGCAGCGCCTGAAGCACCCATCACGGCAATCTCAGCAGAGGGCCATGCGTAGTTCAGGTCGGTGTGGAGCTGCTTGGAGCCCATCACGATGTGAGAACCACCATACGACTTACGCAGGGTGACGGTAATCTTAGGCACAGTAGCCTCGCCGTAAGCATAGAGCAGCTGTGCGCCGTGCAGGATGACGGCATTGTACTCCTGACCGGTACCGGGCAGGAATCCTGGCACATCGACGAGCGATACGATAGGAATATTGAAGGCGTCGCAGAAACGGACGAAGCGGGCACCCTTACGAGAGGCGTTCACATCGAGCACGCCGGCGTAGCATGACGGCTGGTTAGCAACGATACCTACGCTCTGGCCATTAAATCTGGCAAAACCTACAATGATATTTCTTGCGAACTTAGGCTGCACCTCGAAGAACTCGCCATTGTCTGTAACAGCGGCAATTACCTTGTACATATCGTATGCCTCGTTGGGATTCTCGGGGATAATCTCGTTGAGGGTATCCTCCATACGGTTGATGGGATCGTCGCACTTACGACGGGGAGCTACCTCCATATTGTTTGAGGGGATATAGCTCAACAGCATCTTGATCATCTGCAGACCTTCCTCCTCAGTCTTGGCGGTGAAGTGGGTCACACCCGACTTTGTGGCGTGTACGGAAGCACCACCGAGGTGCTCCTGGTCGATGTCCTCGCCAGTCACGGTCTTCACCACTTTCGGACCGGTCAGGAACATATAGCTCGTGCCTTCCATCATCAGGGTGAAGTCGGTGAGTGCAGGGCTGTAAA
>Ga0310786_10002033_pt1 | contig 31696 bp, 25 predicted proteins | sample AusTroGonzalo_MG_FD_203881 | JGI IMG/M metagenome (GOLD analysis project Ga0310786, IMG submission 203881) | Bovine rumen microbial communities from tropical cattle in Woodstock, Queensland, Australia - Gonzalo_03 (v2) (version 2) | ecosystem: Host-associated > Mammals > Digestive system >...
CGCCAAGACACGTCCCCACACCGAGAAAGCCCATGACTGGGCCAACCGTTACCTCAGCTGGGGTGCCGGTCCGCGTGCTTCGCAGTACCTCATCATCGGTGCCAAGGCCAATGCCCTTCTGACAGGCAAATACTCGCCCGACATCGAAGACGTGCAACGTGTGTCCATCCCGATTTTGAGGCACCGCATCATCAGGAACTACACCGCTGAGGCTGAAGGTATATCGATTGAACAGATTATTTCTGCCCTCCAATAAACTTGAATCCCCATCCACGCATGGCCACCAGCTCGGGCACGGTCTCTCCAGCGAGGCGTACCCTGCTGCGAGCCGTCATGCGTGATGAAAACACGCCATATCCGCCATCGATAAGGGAGAACTCGGTGTCGCCCTGCGAGAATCCAAGTTCGGTATTGTTGTTGTAAATGTATTGCCGTAGTTTCTCACCCCCCGCCACAATGCAGACCTCAACGGGATAATCGGTGATATAGCGATGCACGCCCTCCACCAAGGTATCGTCGCCCACAAAATCGCGAAGCACCGAATAAAACAGCTCTGGCCTATACCTGAACACATAACAATTCTCTTCCATGGTGGTGGAAAGGTCTGACTCATACCAATAGCCCAAGTCCCAATTCATGGTACGCGGGACAGAATCGCCATCAGGCGTGCGTTGCTCCAAAAAAGTGAACGACAGGCTCACCTGATAAAAGCCTGCGCCGAGGGCCGGACGGAACATGAAACGACGCGCAGGAGCATGGAAATACTCTTGCGAAAAATTGACAGCCAGACTTTGCACACCAAAACCATCGCCACCAACCAACTCGGCTTTCGTAGTCAAGGTACGTTCTGGAAGGACGACCTTCAGCTTGTAGCTGAAACGCCTGTGGCTCCAATTTCGACCCAACGGCTCGGTGGTGTAATACAGTTTCTGGGCTGGCGCATAAAACACACCCGTTTCCTTCTTGCGTATCGTGATGGTGTCGAGCACAATCTCGCGGACGCTGTCGCCATTGCAGTATTCAACAAGCCGTGCATCCAGCTTGCCCGGATAGTTGCTCGAATCGGGATTGAGGGCCACCTGATAAGCATCCCCTTCCACATAAAAGGAACGGGTGATCTTCACAAAGTTGGTGTCGGCATTGGCGTCAAGCAGCCCATAGATGATGGGTGCCTGCTTATAGTCGGCATACAAGTCGACGTCGGTGGAACAAGCGGAAAACAAAGCCATGAAAGGCAGACAAAAGACGAAGTAGAGTCTTTTCATAGCTTAAAGAAGCATTACTCCTCATCCACAAGGAAAACTGCCACCTGGCGGATGCCGCTGGCACCGATGACGAGGGTCTGCTCGATGTCGCTGGTGCGGCTCGGACCCGTGATGATGGTCATCTGCGAGGGCTTGTTTTTGGCATACTTCCGTTTCACGGTCTGGAAGGCGGTGCGCATGCCAGGGACGATTTGCTCGGTGGTGGCATATACCAGCAGGACGTCGGGCAAGGCATAAGCCTCGCGCGTCTGCGTCAGCGTGTCGGAGAGGACAATGCTACCCGTCTGCGCCACCAGGCAGTCGCAGCCCGTCAGGCTGACAAGTTTCTGCTTAGGCTCACGTTCCTTTTTATCGGTGTATGAGATGCCATATCTATCGAGCATGTGCTGCATCTCAGGGCTGGTGCACCACAGCGGCTCCCAGCCGTTTTCGGGGGCCAGCTGCTTGATGCACTCGGCAAACTCGGCTTCGCTCTCCAGATACACAAACACACCGCCGTGTTGCTTAAAGTTCTGCACGAAGGTGATGGCCGTGCCGTCCTCCTCCTTAATGGGTATCCATGTTTCAGTGCGCTGGTCGATATCCTTAAACAAGGCCTCCTGCCGCTCAATGAGGGCATTGCGCACCTTGGCGAGCATCTGTTCCTTGAAGGTGGTATCCTTGTTCTCTCCTTTGTTGTCCCAAGCCATGGCGTTATGCGTTTTCAGGTTGGTTTTCGGCTGCCTTCAAGGCAGCGTTTTTCAGTTTCTCGTCCTCCGAGTTGTCCCAAGGACGTTTGCCGAAGATGTTTTCAAGATCTTCACCGAAGATGACTTCCTCCTCTACGAGCTTGGTGGCCAACTGGGTCAAACCGTCGCGATGGTCGGTGAGGATGGCGATGGCGTCTTTGTAAGCCTTCTCCACGATGAAGCTCACGCGTTGGTCGATGGTCTCGGCGGTCTTCTCGCTGAAAGGCTTGGTGAGACTGTAGTCCTGCTGTCCCGAGGAGTCATAGTAACTCAAGTTGCCGATTTCCTCGTCCAGGCCGTAGTAGGTCACCATAGCGAAGGCCTGTTTGGTCACCTTCTCAAGGTCGGACAAGGCACCCGTTGAAATCTGGCCGAAGATGACCTGCTCGGCGGCACGACCGCCCAAGGTGGCAATCATCTCGTGATACATCTGCTCCTTGGTGGTGATTTGACGTTCCTCAGGCAGATACCATGCGGCACCGAGTGAGTTGCCACGCGGCACGATGGTTACCTTAACGAGCGGATGGGCATATTGCAACAGCCAACTCGTGGTGGCATGACCCGCCTCATGGAAGGCGATGACCTTCTTTTCCTCAGGCGTGATGATCTTATTCTTCTTCTCGAGGCCACCGATAATACGGTCGACGGCATCGAGGAAGTCCTGCTTGTCAATCTCGTCCTTGCCCTTGCGTGCGGCCATCAACGCGGCTTCATTACACACATTGGCGATGTCGGCGCCCGAGAAGCCCGGGGTCTGCTTGGCGAGGAAGTCCTTGTCGACATCTTTGCCGAGCTTCAAGCCATGCATGTGGACCTCGAAGATCTCCTTACGGCCTACGATGTCGGGCAGCTCCACGTAAATCTGACGGTCGAAACGACCAGCACGCAGCAGGGCCTTGTCGAGGATGTCGGCACGGTTGGTGGCGGCCAACACGATGACGCCCGAGTTGGTACCGAAGCCATCCATCTCGGTGAGTAGCTGGTTCAAGGTACTCTCACGCTCGTCGTTGCCGCCCGTGATGGCACTCTTGCCACGGGCACGGCCGATGGCGTCGATTTCATCGATAAAGATGATGCAAGGTGCCTTCGACTTGGCGTTGCTGAACAAGTCGCGGACGCGAGAAGCGCCCACACCGACGAACATCTCCACGAAGTCGGAGCCTGAGAGGCTGAAAAACGGTACGTTGGCCTCGCCTGCCACGCTCTTGGCCAGCAGGGTCTTACCCGTTCCGGGAGGGCCTACCAGCAGCACGCCCTTCGGAATCTTGCCGCCCAACTTGGTATATTTCTCAGGGTTCTTCAAAAAGTCGACGACCTCCATAATCTCCACCTTGGCTTCTTCCAAGCCCGCCACGTCCTTGAAAGTGACGTTGACGTTGGTGTTCTTGTCGTAAAGCTGTGCGCGCGACTTGCCGATGTTGAAGATAGAACCAGCGCCGCCGCCCATGTTACGGCCCATGCCGCGCATCATCACCAACCAAAATACGATGAGCAAGCCGAAAGGCAGCACCCATGCCAGGATGTCGGACACCCAGTTGTTGCGCCGCACATTAGTGATATACACAGGATTAGCCATGCCTTGTTGGGCATTCTCTACCATCTCCTCAAAGCGTTCCAACGAGCCGATTCTATAGCTGTAGTTCGGTGACGAAGTAAAGCCGTCACTGTTGGGTGTCACCTCAGGAAAATGAACTGCCAGTCCTTTCTTGTTCAAGAAGATTTCGGCCTCTTCCTTATTGACAAGTTCTATCTTACCCACCTCCTCGTTCTTCAGCATCTCGATGAGTTGGCCCTGGTCGAGGTCTTCCTTTGGCGTGGCAGCATCTCTGCCAAAAAAGTTCAATCCAATCAGCGCAGCGAACAAAATGACATAGATCCACATGAAGTTGAATCGTCTCTTTTTGTCAGGTTTCTGGTTGAGTTGGTTAGGCTGAGTAGGTTGGTTCGGTTGGTTGCCAGCCCCTTTAGTCTCGTTATTCTCCATTGTAACAATCTGGTTTTGAAAAGATTATTCTTCCGCCTCTTTCACAATTCTCTCGGCATCGGCCCAAAGTTCTTCGAGCTTGTAGTAGCCACGAGCCGATTCGAGGAACACATGAACGACGACATCCACGAAGTCTATCAAAATCCATTCCGTGTTGTCGCGACCCTCCACATGGTAGGGCTTGCTTTTCGTCTTTTCATAGACCAGTTCCTCCACCTTGTCGGCGATGGCGTCGACCTGCGTCTTGGAAGGTGCATGGCAGATGACGAAATAATCCGTCACAGCGGTGGTGATTTCACGAAGGTCCAAGGTGACGATGTCCTTGCCTTTCACGGCTTCCATGGCCTCTATCGTTACGGCCACAATCTCTTCAACGTTATCTGTTTGGTGTCTAACTCTCATAATTCTATTGACTGCGAGACTACGAGACTTCGCGACTGAATTGACTCTAGCCTCTTGCCTCATTGCGGGCTTGACCCGCAATCTCCTAAACGCAAGGATTACCCTATGCGCAGGAGATGGCGGATGTTCCTCCGCCATGAGGCAACAAGGCTTGAGGTTGAAGCCTCGCGTCTAGTTTAATTGTGCAAAATTACTCTTTTTTACTTAATGAAAGCTGTTTTGACAAAATTTACCTATTTTTGGGCCACAAAACCGATTAAACCATGAGCGACGACACTTTGTTTTCCAACATCACCACCTTTGTTTTCGACTACGACGGCGTGATGACCGACGGCACCGTCTACAGCGACCCTAACGGACAGCCTTGGCGTGCCACCAACGTGAAAGACGGCTATGCCTTGCAGCTGGCGGTCAAACTAGGCTACCATGTGGCCGTCATCTCAGGGGCCATCTGTCCTTCGATGGAGGTCAGGATGAACAGCCTCGGCGTCACCGATGTGTTCACTGGCGCGACTAACAAAGTGCTGAAACTCAAGGAATACATGAAGGAGAAAGACCTAAAACCGGAGGAAATCATTTTCATGGGCGACGACATCCCCGACATCAACGTAATGAAGGAAGCTGGCGTGCCTGCCTGCCCTGCCGATGCCGCGCCCGAGGTGAAGGCCATCAGCAAGTTCATCAGCGAGCACCCAGGCGGCAAGGGCGCCGTGCGCGACCTCATTGAGCGTGTGCTGAAAGCGCATGGGAAATGGATGACCGCTGAGGCTTACGCCTGGTAAAAACAGGTCCCTGAGCCCGTCGAAGGGCCGGTTCATTGCACCACAATCTTCCTATTCAGTTCCACGCCGTCTTCGTCGACACAACGGAGACGGTATTCGCCTTTTTCTACATCGATGAGCATCTGGTGGTTGAGGCGGGTCTGACCCAAGAACTCATCGTTCAAGGTCCAATAGATGGTCTTCTGCGGATTGCGGTGGGCGATCTCGAAGACCACCTGCTGGCGGTCGCCCCGGATGCCGATGGGGATGCTCACCTTGGCGTCGCTCCTGGGATAGACGAAGGCCATCACCTCGTCGGGATGCGCCGTGCCACAGCCGGGATAGAAGGCCGGCAAGGGGCGGAACAAAGGCGAGTGCTTCTTGTAGAACCACTCCATCACGGGCGGCAGCACATAGTACACCTCATAGTTCTTCTGGTCGACAGGATAGCAGTCGGGGCGCACCTGATACTGGCGCGTCTCGTCCAAAAACACCTTCTTATGATAGGGGCACACGCCCGTTTGGTTCTCCACGTTGCAGACACGGATTTTCTTCGTGTGGGTGCAGTATTCCGACTTGGGATAGCCCGACTCGGCACAGACTTCAATCTCGATGCTCTCCGAGGTATTGGCTGGGTAGCGGTAGCTGTCGTTGAGCTTGCCGACCACGTCGAAGAGGATAGGCGCCGCCACACCCACGCCGGTCAGCCCCGGACGGCCCTCGCCGTCGGAGTTGCCTACCCAGACACCCACCACATAACGGTCAGTGAGGCCCACCGCCCAAGCATCCTTGAAGCCGTGGCTGGTGCCCGTCTTCCAGGCCACCTGCGCCGACGAGGCGAAGCCGCCCCACCCTATCTGGCTCGTGGGTCGCATGAGGCCGAGCATGACATGGAAGGTCTCGGCGATGGCCTCGGCCGAGAAGGGCGCTTCCTTCTCATCTGTTTTCCTATCATAGCTTTCGTTGACATACACCGCCAGCTTGCGGCCCATCTTGGCGTAGGCGTTGGTGATGTCGTAGAGCGAGGCCTCTGCCCCACCCACGATGAGCGCCAAGCCGTAATGCTCCGCGTCGAAGACAACGCCTTTCAAGGGCAGCTGCTTCAGCAAAGCATGGAACCTCGGCTGGCCATACTCGCGCAGCAGGTGCACAAAGGGCGCGTTGAGCGAGTTCTGCAAGGCCTTGTCGGCAGGCACTGCACCCCAGTACTCGCCGCTATAGTTCTTCGGCGTGAAGCCCGAGAGGCTCATGGGAATGTCGGGAAGCACCATCTCAGGCAGCAAGGTGCCCTCGTCGAGCATGGCAGCGAAGAGGAAAGGCTTCAGGACACTGCCTGTGGAGCGCTGCGCCTTCACCATGTCGACCATGGCGGCGTCTTCGGCGTCGCTGTTGTTGCCCACATAGGCGACGATTTCATCGTTGAGGTAATCCACGACAAACACGGCCGCATTGTCGATGCCGTTCATCACGTTGGCCTCGTGGTGGCGGTGCATGATGTCGATGATAGAGCGTTGCAGGTTGCAGTCGATGGTCGAAGCAATCTGCTCGCCGTGATGCCGTTTGTCCTGATCGCTGAGGTAATGGAATGCCAACATGGGCATATCGTAAGGCTTGGCGGGAATGTTTTCCATCATGGCCAGCTCGGCATCCTCTTCAGAGAGCTTCGGGACGTTGAACCGTTTTGGGATATAGGTCTTGGACTGCGGCAGACGCTGCAGCAGTTCATCACGTTTTTGTGCCAGACGCTCGCGGGAACGACCCGGGTGAATCAAAGCCGGCGAGTTGGGCAGCACGGCGAGAGTGGCCGCCTCGCCCCATGAGAGGTCGTCGGGCGTGGTGTGGAAATAACGCCATGCCGCCGCGTCGATGCCCACCACGTTGCCCCCGAAGGGCGCGTTGGCGGCATACATGTTAAGGATGGACCTCTTGGAATAATGCAGTTCCAGACGCATGGCGAGGATGACCTCCCAGAGCTTCTCGCCATAGGTGCGTGGCGGGTTGTAGCGCGACATACGCACCACCTGCATCGAAATCGTGCTGCCGCCTCTGACCACCTCCCCTGCCTTGATGTTGTCGATGAACGACTTCACAAACGACACAGGATTGAAGCCCGGGTGAAAGAAGAACCAGCGGTCCTCATATTCCAACAGGCAGGCGACGTATTTCGGGGAATAGTTATTCGTCGCTGGGAAGCGCCACTGGCCGTCGTCAGCGATCTTCGCACCGAGCAGCTCGCCGTCCTTCGCCGTCAGCACAGTTGAATACGGCTTGTCGAAGCTCGGCACGGGGACGCAGAGGAAGGCGATGAAAAGGCCGGCTAGGACGAGGAGGCTGATTTTTAGGGGTTTATGTCCAAGGACTTGTCGCATTGTTTCTCTTGCTTGGAGAATGATTATCTCTTCTGATAAATCTTCAACGGCTTGCGTAGCGACGAGCGGATGCTAAGCACCGTCAATTTGCGAGAGTTAAAGCGAAAGACAATGGTAAATCCCATCAAATAGAAAAACCGAACATCAGAGCGTGTAGAAGGGCTGCTAGCCAAAGGCATCTTAGCCATAAGCTGCAAGTCATCCATCAAGCATTGCATCAAGCGACGGCTGTATTCGTCACTGGCATTGCGCTCATCGTAGAAAGCCAATATCTTCTGCAACTGCTTAGTGGAACGGACGCTAAATTCAATCAAGCGAGCCATTTGGCAAACATCTTTTTGAATTCATCCATCTGCACTGTCTCGCCACGATCCACGGCAGCAATCTCCTCCTCGATGTCTGGGGTCACCTGAAGTATGCCCTCAACAATGTTGGCATAGTCCACTTGGTCGGGCATGACAAGAGTTTCCTCTTCAGCCAACGCTGCTGCTGATTCATCGGCACAGCAAGGAGTTCCTGTTTCTTCTTCCTCGGAGTAGGGTTTATGGTTATTATCCATCTTGTGTTCTTTTGCATGCTAAGATACAACAAATTAAGGGCGGACGCAATAGTCCGCCCTTAATTTAATCATTTCACCACGCAGCCCCTAGCCGGAATCTGGTAATAGATCTCGGCGTTATACATGTCCTCGCAGCGGACGGCGGGGATCATGTAGTTGCCTTCGTAGGTGGCGTTGGCCTTCAAAACGAAGGTCTTCGTCGAACGCGGCATCAGGTCGAAGTAGAAGTAGGCACGGTCGTCGCGCAGGTCGAGGTGCTTGGCGCCTTCGTTGCCGGTCATGTCGCCCGACAGGCGGTCGTTGACCAGCTCCCAGCCCGATGGCAGATAGTACGACAGCGCCAGTTCGGTGACTTGATACTCGCTCGGGTTGGTCACCGACATCACCACACGCAAGTCGGTGCCAGGAGTCAACGCCGACAGGTTGGCGGCCGCGCCGCTCTTGGTGTAGTAGTTCACCGTCATCTTGATGAAATTGCCGCTTTCGTTCATGTCGTATTCAGCAACCGCGGTCTTGGTGAAGATATTGGCCACCATCTTCTGGTCGCCGTTGTTCTTGATTTCGACCGTGTTGCTGCCCAGTTTCGGCACGAAGCTGCAGCCCACAGAGGCCATGTTGGTGTTCAGCGTGCGCTCCTCGTTGTTCACCTTGAGGTTGGCGGAGAGGTAGCTGTTGGCGACGTTCATCTTGTCGGCATACTTGCCCAAGACGAAGAGCGCGAAAGCCGTCGACTGGGTGTCCATCCAGCGGTCGCCGCTGATCATACGGCAAACGGTGTTGATGTTGTTTTGCACCGTAGCTTGGTCGACGTCGCAGAGCATCTGGACATAGGTATAGAAAGCGAGATCACGCGTGCGTGAGCCGAACGAGGTGTAGTAGTCCGACATGCTCCTGCCTTCCTCCATGACGGGCAGCAGGTTCTGCGCTATGTTGGTCTTACCCGTCAACGCGAAGGCGCCAGCGGCCAAGGCCTTAGTGAGGTCGTAGTTCATCTCTATCTCCTTGAAACGGTTCATAGCGCCCATCTCGGCCTTGTCGGCCAAAGCCAGCACGAAGAGACGGTAGGCCTGGATGGTCTCGCCCTGCTTGTAGTCGGGGTTGTTCTTCCACTGCTTGGCTCGGTTGGCCTGATAGCTCAGCAGTCCGTCGATGAAATACTGAGGCACGTTGTAGCCTTGCTTGTTGGCTTCCACCAAGAAATGCAAAGCGTAGATCTCCGTCCACGGGTCGGTGTAGGTGCCACCTACCCAGTTGGTCATCGAGTTGTCAGACTTCTGGTACGACTTGAGGTTGGTGATGGCCGACTCGACATTGTTGCGTATCTCGCCCTTCTCCTTGTCGTCGAGTTGGATGAAGTAGTTGAGGTAGAGCTGCGGGAAGGCCTTCGAGGTCGTCTGTTCAAGGCAGCCGTGCGGATAGTCCATCAGGTAATCGATACGGCCGAAGAGGTCAACGGGCAGCAGCGACGACACCGTGATGTTGCCTTGCTGTGTTCCCGTCATGCCTTCGAGGTTGAACGGTATGCTGACCGTCTGCTGTGCTTCGATTTCCTTGGTGATGGTGCTGCGACGCTCGGCATACGGCATGCGTATTGGCATCACCGTCGACGACTCGGCGGTATAGCCCTCGCCCATGGCAGAGACTTTCAGTTCGGCATTGCCCTTTGTCTTCGCGACCTTCACCCTCACGGCAATCAAGCCTTCGCCGTTGCCGTCGATTTGAACCGTAGCGGGAAGGTTGCCGACAGGATCCAAGTTCTTGTTGTCAAACTTCAGGCTTATAGACTTGTTCTTCATCGCGGGAGCTTGCACCTGCACTTTGAGGTTGAGCTCATCGCCAGGGGCCACCACACGCGGTGCCGACGGATAGAGGGTAATCGGGTCGACCACCGTCATCTTCTTTTCGGCCGAGCCGAAGGCCTTGCCGTTGCCCTTGGCCACCACCATGAAGCGCAAAGCGCCAGAGCATTGCGGAACTTCGAGGCTGTGGGTATTGGTCTGACCTGCCTTCAATTCGAAAGGTCCCATGGTGACAGCGTAGGCCTTGAAGCGCTTGTCGAGGGTGATCTCCTGATTGAGGATGCCGTCGCCACCGATGGCGTAGACGGAGCCCAACTCGCCGCTGAACGCATCGACGATGCTGGCGTAGTTGTCCCACGTGCGCACACTCAGCGCCTGCTTGCTGTTGAAGTAACCGTAAGGATTCGGCGTCGAGAAGTTGGTCAGACCGAGTATGCCCTCGTCAACGATGGCCAAGGTGTAGGTCATGGCTTGTCCGGCGGCTTCGCCCACCTTTACATCGAGTTGACGTTTGGTGTTGGCACTCTCGGGCACTTGGATGTTGGGCTGCAGCTGAAGCTTCTTGTTCTCCACCTTCACCGGCACCACGCCATAGAGGCGGATAGGCATGTCGTTGTTGGCGTCATGCGGCTGGAGCAGTGCCACGTAGACGTACACGTTCGGGATCATCTCCTCGGTGGCAGTGATTTCCACCTTGCCTTCCTGGCCGAGTTTCTCAACCAGCTGAGTTTGCAAAACACGGTCGTTGGCTTCCACCGTGACAAGAGCCTTGGCTTTTTCGTTGGCGGGGAAGGTCACCACGATCTTCTCACCCACCTGATAGCTATCGGCCGTGGTCTTCATCGAGAGCTGTGCAGGAGCACCCGACTCTGACGAGGAGTGGCCATAGCCCCAGTCGAAGCTGATGACTTTGGCAAACATATTGCCGCCCTGTCTGTCGTTGACGACGAAGAGGTAGCAGCCCCACTTGTTGTCAGGAATGTTGAACGTGACCGACGCAGTGCCGTTGCAAGTCAGAATGGCATTCTTCACGGGTGACTTGTAAGTACCCGAGGCATAGCGTTGCAAGGTCCATTCGTCCTCACTCGACCACCACCAATAGGAATCCAATTTATAGAGAGCGTATTCCAGTGCCACAGCTGAATTGTAGGCCGTGCCGTCCTCGCCCACCATGGCGATGTTGAACTTCCAGTCCTTGTCGGTGTCATAATAACTACCGTATTTCGCCGTGACTTCAGGCAGCTCCACACCTACATAACGCTCGTAGGGCGAGAGTTTAGTCTGGAAGGAGGCGATGCTGAAGTCGCCGCCCTGCTCGAAGACCTTCACCGTGAAGGTGCCGTTCATCATCTGCGCGCCATAGAGGTCGCTCAAAGGACCGAAGCCAACGTTGACGACGCCTTCCGAGTTGAGGTTACCGCTGAACAGCGACAGTTCCTGGGTCTCGAAACTCTGCGTCTCGTTGACGAAGGTGTAGTTGGCGAAATTCTTGAAAGTAGTCTTGCCTTCGCGCACCTTCACATCCACTTCAGTCTTCAAGCCATTGGCTTTCATTCCGTTGAGCCACCTCGACATGAGGGTGACGTGCTCGTCCTTGCTGAGGCTCACCACCTCAGGCAGCTCAAACTTGATTTCCAAGCGGTTGGGCTTCACAGTCTCCACACGCAGGTTCTTGGTGATGGTGCTAGTGCCCACCTTGAAGCGTGCTGTCCAGAGACCCGTCTCGTCGGCGACGTTGGTCGGCACGACAAAGCAATAGATGTCGTTCACAGGCTTGGTGTTCACCTGCTTGGCATAGAGACGTCCCGTGGCATCCAACACTTCTAGGACGACGGGGTAATCTGCGGGGATACTCGACTCGAAATCGTTGAGCATGAGATTGAGTTGCATGTCGTCGCCCGGACGCCACACGCCACGGTTGGAGTAAGCAAAAGCGGAGACACCTTTTTCAATGGCTTCGCCAGCGATATTGAAACGGCTGTACGACAAGGCGTTGCCGTCGCTCAGCTTGATGACCGACTTGCTGCCTTTCTTGTCGGTGGCCACCACGAATACAGGGCGGTTATCGCATTGCAGCTGCACATGGCCTTGGGCGTCCACATGGCCTTGGGCCAGTTCTTGTCTCTGGAAATTGTAGGCTTTAACTTGAGCGCCAGTGGCAGGCTCGGCATCCGAGATCTGATAGACGTACACGTCCACGACGTCGTGACGGCCCATCTTGGCAGTCACGGCGAGGTCGCTGACGACGATGTTCTTCTTCTCCTCCACATAGTTGTAATAATAATAGCCATTGGGGTCGCCCCAATCGCCATCGTAGTTGTATTCCTTGTAGTCGTATCCTTCGCCGTCCCAGTAGTCGGCTTCCAAGGCGTCATTCTCCATCACGGCTTTCTTCATCTCCTCTGAGGCGAAGGTATAGTCGGCGGGGCCGAAGTTAAGGCTCAACTGATACATCGCGCCAGGTTCCACTTCGATGTAATCAGAAAGCACGATGGGGAAAGTCTTCCATTGGTTGGCATACGGGTTGTCAATGGCAAGGCGCACCTTCTTCTCCAGACGACCGGCCTTACGCACGCCGTAGGTCTCGGTGAGGTCGTTATCCTGCAAGAAGGAGAGGATGTTGTCGTCGTAGATACGGACAATCCTCAGCGTCACAGAGTTCAGGCAGATGGCATCGAAATACACGGTGGTCTCGTCCACATCGGGGATGATGACGCCGTCGTCGCTCCAGCGCACCTTGGGCAAGTTGTCGGTGAGGTCAAAAGGATAGTCATAATTACTTGTCAGCAGCCTGCCATCCACGGAGCGGATACCACTCTCCACCCTCATGTTCAGGTCCTCCAGCTGATAACGGTACAAAGAAGACTTGTCGAAGTAGAAGTCAATTTTGTTTCCCTTAATATCGGCCTTATAGCCTAGCTTTTTGTTGAAGGTGATGAAGCCGGCGAGGTTTTGGTCCTCTTTAAGCGGCTGCGAGAAAATCAGCGTGCCCTGGCTGGTGGCTTTGTCGAGGTCGAACATCAGAGACTCGAAGGTGTTTTTGGCATAGATGGCCAAATTGCGTTCCATCTTGGCCTTGCAGTCTACAGCTTTGCCGTCGATGACGACATGCACCTCGTAGGTATCGCTCTTACGCTCGAAGTTCTGCACCTCGAAGTCGTAAATGTTGTTGCCCGAATAAGACACCTGCACGGGATGGTTCTTGCGGAACGAGGCATCGAACATGTTGACCAGCTCGTCTTGGTCGACGGGCACAGCGAAAGCCACGCGCAAGAGGTAGTTCATCTCCTCGTTCGAGGTGCAGAGAGGCTGCGCCGTGACAAGGCTGAAGTTTTGGCGACGCACGCCGAAGCCGAACTCAAGGGTTTGGTCGGCGGGCACATCCACGAAGTCCGACATCTTGAACTTACAGACGTAGTTCTGGTTTTTGTCAATGTTGTCGTACTGGAATCCGATGGTGTTCTCGTCGATCCACACGGCCTTACCTTTCAATGCGGGTGTGAAGTTGAAAGCCTTGGTGGAGAGTTCCTCGCCATACTTCACCTTGAGTGTCTCTGGATTGCTGAAACGCACCACGATAGGCTCGCCATCAGCGATGACACCCGAGGTGTAGCTGTCCAAAAACAGCAATAGATTCTCGTCAAGCGGCTTGATGCGTTCAACGAAGCTCGTCACACCACCTCCACTTGTCGTGCCTTTCTTGCCACATGAGGGCATGAAGGCCAGCAGCAAAGCCCCGAAAACCAGGCTGATGCCGCAGATTTTTCTCATTTTTTGTCTTGTATTCATATCGTAAAGGTTTAAACTGTTTCCAGACTACAAAAATAAACAAATAAACATTAACGGCAACCCTTTTCGGGGCTGCCGTTAAATTTTTATTTTATATGATACATGCAAGCGGAAAACCTACCTTATTCCTCCTTGCGGCGTTTGCCCACCAAATAGGCTGCGCCAAGGCCCATAAGCACAACGACACCGCTGCCAAGAGGTGAAACCTGATCGGAGTTTTCCCCGTAATTGGGCAAAGCGGGCAGGACAACCTCTTCCCTTGAACCGCCATTCCGGGAATTGAACAAAGAGGAATTGTAGTTTTCAGGGACATTTTTTCCACGTTGGAACACGCCGCCCATTTCTTTTAATCCGTCACCGGCAAAAGAAGTCATGCACAGGCCGAGAACGATTGCGATTGTCAATATGTTTTTTTTCATTGTATTCTGTTTTTATTTATTCGACGACTATCTTTTGTGTTTTAACATTGTTGCCTTGGATGAGGCGCAAAACATATATGCCAGGTGTCATCCCATTTGTAGAGACGTTGCGTGCAACGTCTAAAGAACGGATGACACGTCCCATCATATCAACAATCTGAATCGTGGCATCATTGGAAGCATTGACAACCCATTCGCTGCCATTGAAATAAGCAAAGGTCTCATTGTCGCCATTCTCGTTCTCGAAGGCGGAATTGGCGTTGAACACCAGCTTGAAACGGCTGGCATAGTCCATCGTCTTGGCGTTGAAGGTGTAGCTCGGCGTGGATAACAGGTCAATTTCGGCACCCGTCATGTTGTCGACGAGGTGCAGATAGTTGGTTTCGACGTCCTTGATGTCAACAGCAATCGTATATGTGCCATTCTCAGCGGCCTCGAAGCCAATGAGAACCACGTTATTCGTGGCCTCGACGGTAGCAGCGGCATAGTCGGCGCCACCTTGCTGCACATAGACTTTCGGTGTGTCGTCACCCATGGTAAGCTTGCGCAACGTGTTGCCACCGCCCACTTGGACAAAGGCCTTGTCGGTGAAGGTGCCGTTGCCTGCTGTGATGCTGATATAACCCACCTTGGGGGCATTGCCTTTGGCCGATGGGTTGAAAACAAGGTCTTGGCCCGCTGCGGTGGCCTGCACCATGAAGCCTCTTCCGGGCTTGATGGGCGTTTCGGAGAGGGAGGCGACCACGATTTCCTTGCCATTCTCCACCATGTAATAAGTTGTAAGAGTCGTTCCGTCCAGGGTAATATCGCCAACAGTCAGGTTATGCGTAAACGGATTGCCCATGAGGTTGAAGCCTCTCAGCGGAGCATACGGTGAGGCATAGTCAAGGTTTTCCACCGTCACCTCGGCGTTGGCAGCCAGCATCGTGCCTCCGAAGTGGAGCGTGTTGTTCGTGTTATTGGCATAAAGATAGCCCCAACTATTGGAAAGGGGGAAGGTGGTCACCTTATAGTTGTGCCATGTATAATCATCTTCGTAATAACGATAGAGGTCATATTCGTTTGAGAGAAGGCCATTAGCTACACTAGGACCGATGGCCGTTTTGGCTGGTGAGGCAATGAAATACCAACCGTCATCACCGTTTTCGCCATGGGCCACAATGCTTCTTTCCAAGGTGGCATTCGCCTCGGTGTTGCAGACCAGTTGGCCACCGTCGCGGATGTTGACATAGATGTTGTCAGGGGCGGCGATGCTGTTGCAACTTAGCTGGCCGCCGTTTGAGATAATAAGTCTGCTGTCGGTTCCTTTGAAGGCAATATGGCCAACAGTGGCCGTATATCCACTAGCGATGGTGGCCTCGGCATTAATCAATGCGGTTTCATTGTATTGAGGTATGCCGAAAGACCAGTTGCCGGATTCTCCCCAACTATTATTGTTGGTTCCTGCAAAACGAGAATATGGGATATAATTGGTAAAGTACGACCATGCACCCGTTGTGGGATAATTGCATCCCCTGGGGACATATACGGGGATGGTTGATGTTACACCATCAAACGCGTGAGCCTCAAAGGCCGGGTATGTGGTACCTTCGAACCAAATTTCTTCCAGATTGGAGCAATTCTTGAAAGCTCCATTTCCGCCCCAGGAAGCGGCATCAATCAAAGTAACACTGGCAGGAATGGTCAGCGAGGTCAGACCTGTACAACCATCAAATGCAAGCGTTTCAATAGTCTGCACACCCGTTCCCAAGTCAAGTGTGGTGACCGAGGTGCAACCATCAAAAGCACTTGAACCAATAGAAGTCACATTGTTAGGAATGTTGATGGAAGTAAGACAGGTACAGTTTACAAACGCATAATCACTAATGGAGCCCAGACCCGTACCGATGGAGAAGGATGTGAGTCCACTGAAACGATAGAAAATACGCTGTGGCAGACGGGTGACATTGTTACCGATGGTAAGGGTGCAGTTGGTGCCATTTCCGCAATTGTCAAAAGTAGGCCAACTCTGATCGCCAGCAGAGGTGCAGTTAGTGGCATTGTAATTGACAGTGGTAAGATGGTTACAACTATTGAAAGCCCAATTGCCTATTGTGGTCACGCCTGTACCTATGGTAAGCGAGGTTAAACTGCCACAACCCGAGAATGCTTCTTTGCCAATGGATGTAACGAAATTAGGAATGACCAACTCCGTCAAACCAGTACCACTGAAAGCCTTTTCAGGAATCGAGAAAGACACGTGTGAGCCGAAGTTAATGGTTTTGAGACCCGTTAAACCGCTGAAAGCTCTATCTGACAAGCCCGACACATTATCACCGATGTTAAGGGTACACTCATGCGTGCAACCATTCCAACATAGGTTACTATAATTACCACCAATAGTGCAGCTAGGAGCATTAAAATTGATAGTCGCCAGACCTGTGCAATCGGCGAATGTATAATCACCTATTGAAGTCACATTGCTTGGAATGGTGATTTCGGACAAGCCTGTGAAACCTTTGAAAATGCCATAACTACTTTTACTACTACTGTTAGGCAGACTTACAACACCACTTCCGATGATAAGTGTGCAAGGATGTGTGCAGCCGTCCCAGATGTTATAGCTGACCGTGGTGCAACTGGTGGCATTGTAAGTAACTGACGCAAGGTTTGAACAGCCAGCGAAAGCGTAATCGCCTATGTTTACCACGCCAGCACCAATAGTTAGGTTGGTGAGACCCGTGAAAAATCTAAAAGCCGAACTGCGCAAGATAGTAACATTGTCGCCGATGATGAGGGTACAAGCGGGAAGACCATACCAAGCACAAGCGCTAGAAAAACCGCTACTAGCACCTTCAATTAAGCAGTTGGTGGCATTGTAATAGATAGTCGCAAGATTGCTACAGTCCTTGAAAGCCGATTGACGAATTTTAGTCACTCCACTGGGGATGGTGAGCGTGGTAAGTCCAGTGCAGCCTTCAAAAGCGTTACTGCCAATCTCATAGGAGCGATCACCAAAACTAATTGACGTCAGGCCTGTGCAATTCTTGAAAGCATAAGCGTCTATGGTAATCGCTTGCGAAGATGCGGCGAAGTTGAGAGTGGTGAGTCTCGTAAAACCACTGAAAGCACTGTTGGGCAAATATGTGACATCACTGCCGATAGTAAGGGTGCAGTCGGTGTTAGTGCGAACTCCAAGGCCAGAGTTCATGTGGGCAGCGTTATAATTGATTGTGGCAAGAGCATCTAAAGGGCTAAAAGCATAATTACCCACGGAGGTTAAGCCTGTACCTATGGTTAGCGAGGTCACATGATTGCAAGCATGAAAAGCATAAGCACCAACAGATGTGACAGAGTTTGGAATATTTATAGATGTCAGTGCAAAACAATACATGAATGCTTCCTCGGCAATAGAAGTAATGCCGTCAGGGATGGTGATATCGGTCAAACTGCTGCAATATCGGAAAGCGGATGAACCAATGGAGGTGACAGCAGGAGGGATGTTCACCGTAGTCAGTTCTCCGCAATAAAGGAAAGCGGAAGAGCCGATGGATGTGATGCTTTCGGGTAAAACAACTTTCAACAGAACGGGTGCTGTATAAGATCCATTCAAATCGAAAGCGTGCGAAGCAATGGCAGTGACAGTATAAGTAATATCATTATACGTCACCCTTTCCGGCACTTCCATTTTTTCTCTGCCAGTGCCTCCGTATGTTCGGGTATTACCGTTGTTAACCACTGCAACATAATGGTTGTCGGCATCGATAATGCTGTAATAGATGTCGTAAGTATAAACGACATCATCAATGGAGACATTTTCGTAATGGACGACGAAGTCGTAGGCCCACAAGGAGCCACTCATCAGGGCGAAAATCGCCACAAGGATGAGGTTCTTGAGATGTAAAGATTTGATTTTCATTATTATAAGAATTAAAACTTGGCTTTGAAAAACGGCTGCAAAGGTACAACTATTATTAAGAATTAGCAAGAAAAAATAAGGAAAACGCTAGTAGGAGAAATATCAATACTTCGCCTTGAATGTCAGGCCGATGTAGAACCTGTCCACAGGCTCTTTCACCCATAGGTCGTTGTCCATGCGGGCGAAAGCGGAGAGGTAATGTCTCCTCGTGAGGCGGTAGTCCACCGAGAACACCGTCCGCAGGTTGTCGACGCCGCCATTCTTGGGGTCGTTGAGCAGCCAGAACAACTCGGTGGAAAGGGCGTACCTGAAGCGGCTGTTGGGTCTTTGGTAGGTCACCTTGAAGCGGTTACGCCAATAAATCCTTGGGTTGACGCGATGCTCGCCCGTGCGCTCGTCGAAGAAAGTGCCTATGGCCTTGCTGCGCACCTGGAACTTGAAACGGCGGTATTCCTCAGTGTAAGTGACCTGCAAACCTAAGCGTCCACGATTCTCATAATAGCCCCGGTCGTTGCGACGGCGGATGTAGTCGCCTGTGAGGCCGATGTTCATGCGGTTGTGCAGGCAGGTGTAGTCCACCCCCACCGAGTTGAGCCAACGGTCGAACTGGGTGAAGTTATGGTCAAAGCGCAGCTCCTCCTCCACCGACAAGCCCCATGGACCGCCCAAGGACACCTCGCCCTCAGCAGAGACGATGCCACCGAAGTCGGTCGTCCTTTCGCTCTGCGCGAATACAGCCACCGAAGCAAAAACAAATACTATGAGAAGCAGTTTCTTCACTATTCTTGGAAGTCCTTCAGTTTAGTAATCGTGTCAATGGTATTCACCTCACCGTCGATAGGCTTGTAATACACCTTCACATACGCCACGTCGCGCAGGTAATCAATGTGACCAACTTCTACCTTGCTAATATCTAAACCCGTGCGCTCGATAAGGTCGGCTTTCAGTTCGTCTTCCTTGCCGTGCTTGGTGTTCTCAATACGGTCGTAAAGGACAATCTTAGTTGCCGTATGCTTAAGGAGGTTAGTGCCATCCAGGATCCAGATGGCCACTATTGTCAGCAGGTTGACCATAAGCAGTTCCGAGTAGCTCGTCGAAAGCGCCATGCCATTGACGATGCTCAGTCCCATCACCACGAAGAGGTAGGTCATCTCACGGATCTTGATGGTCTCCGTCCGGTAACGTATCATGCCGAAGATGGCAAAGAGGCCGAGGGCGTAGGCAATGTTCATCTTCATGTTCTCCATCAGCGAAATGATGAGGAAGATGACCACTGCGAACATGAGGAAGGTAAAGTAATAGTCCTTGCGGTTGGCCTTCTTGTAGTAGAAGAAGTGGATGATAATCCAGCAGACGAGGAAGTTGAACACGAAGCGGATCAAGGTCGTCAAGAGGCTCTGCCCGTCGAAGAGCGACACGCCGAGGAAGTCCATTCCCGTAGCGCCGGCTCCAAACTCGCGCGCAATGTCAGGATCGAAGTCCTGGAGGTTGATTTGTAGTAGGTTCATATTGATTATTATTTATCGTCGTTTGTAGAGACGCGATAATCGTGTCTCTACCAGATTTCAATTTTTCAATTCTTCTCAATTTCTTCTTAAACCGGTTCTGCTTCACCTCGGGACGGGTCAGGCAGGTGCCGATGCAATATTTGCTGACCTTGAACGGACGGATTCTCATGTCGAAGAGCACGTCTTTGAGCAGCGAGTGAGCGCGGCCGTCCTGCTTGAGTTCCATTACGGCGAGGGGTGCCAACGAGGCGGTGTTGCCGCTGCGCAGGTTCTCGAAGCACAGGTTGCAGTCAATGGTGAGACGTTCGGTCTTGTCGTAGTTCACCAATGTGAAACGGTCGAAGATGGTGATGAGATGCGGGCTCAAAGTGTCAATGGGATAAGGCTGTTTTTCGGCCAAGAACGCCGCCGCCTCAGGGTTGTCAAGGATGTTGGCGATGGGTTCCACCTCGATGCGTTTCTTCTTCGTGCGTCCTTTGTTGTTCTTGTGTTTCACCTCGCAGAAGGTCAGGTGGGAGTCGACGTAGGTACGCACCCGCACCTTATCGCGCACCAGATGACGGTCGTGGTGGATAAGGTACATCGTCAGTTCGGGCGTGTCGTAATACACCGTGCTGTAAGGTGAGAGACGGTTGCCTTCCACCTCCTGGGCATAGTAGGCATCGCGGATGCGCATGAGGATGTCGCGCAGCTGCGCCTCCGTGACGACATATTTCGTGTCGATGCGGTTCATCAGCTTCACGGCACTCATCTCATCGAGGGTGATAGGCTTCATACCTTGCACTATGTCGAGGATCTCGTCCACAGGCTTTATTTGGGAACGTATTCGAAGGTCTTCACCGACTCGAGCTTACCGGTCGGATAGTAGTTGAGTTGCTTCACCTTAGAGCCGTCCTCGTCGTATTCGTACTTGCGGATACGCACCACCTTGTCGCGGTCGTTGTACTCGATTTCGCGCAACACCTTGGCGGTGATGTCACTGTTGGCAGGATATTCGCTCACCACACGCCATTTCTGTCCATAGCTGGCGTATTCGATTTCCTCGATCTTACGGCCGTACTCGTCATAAGTCGTCTTACGGTCGAGGAAGGCACGCTTGTCGCCAGCGGGCGTGTTCCACTCCTTCAGCACCATGCCCTTGCGGTTCTCACGCTTGGCGATGGTGGCGTCGGATACCGCCTGTGCCATGGCCCCAAAGCCAAGGGCAAGGAAGGCCAATATTATCACTAATCGTTTCATAATCAGGGGTATTTCAGATTTCAAAATTTCAAGATTTCAAGATTTCAAGATTTCAAGATTTCAAGATTTTGCATTCCGCATTCATAATTCCGCATTCCGCATTTCTTAAATATTGATTACCACTTCAAATTGCTCAGCGAGCTCATAGATTTGTCCGGCCTCATCCACCGAGATGCTTTGGAAGACAAACCCGGGAATCTCCGTATTGATGTCGTCGGAGACGGTATAGACCTCGTATTCACCTTGCAAGAGTTTCTGGAAGGCGAAATAGCCGTCGGGACCCACGCGGGTATCGTCGAAGGGGATGTCCTCTCCCAGCCTACGGATGTAGACACGATGCTCGCAAGCCCAGCCTTCGCCACGGTAGGTGCCGTTGTGCCAATAGGAGGCATACACACGACCTTTCACGATGGAGGTGCCATAGGCCTTGCCGTCGTGGATGTAGAGGGTAGGCACCTTTGCCACAGCACCACGCGACAAGGTAACCGTCTCACTCACCGCCACCTTCTCGCCCGAAGGCAAGATGGAATAAGCATATACCGTATAGTCGCCCGGAAGGAGATACTCAAACTGATAGCCACCGTCGGCGCCAGTCTCGACATCGTCGCCGAAGTAGTTCTCATCGCCATAGACGATGAAGACATCAGTCTTGGCCGCCGCCATAGTGTCGGAAGTCAGGTTGAAGTTGTCGTCAGGATGATGCACCAGCATCACCTTGCCTTGCACCGTGCCCGTACCGCCCTCACCAGGGCCTTTGTTGCATGAGGGCAACAGCAAGACCGCTGCAATAAGCGTCAACAATAATTTAAAAGCTTTACTCATATCCATTTATAGTTTTGACTTGCAAAGATATACAAATAACGCGCCAAAGGGAAAAAAAATCTTACGATAATACGAATTGTCAAAAGAATAAGACCAATTGTTAAAAGTCGCTGATGTTGGCGCACACCTTCTTCAGCACCGTGACGAAGGTCTGCATGTCCTCTTCAGGGATGTCCTTCAGCGCCTTGTTCATCGTGTCGATGGCCAGCTGCTTGGTGGAGTCCTTGAGCGCCATGCCTTCCTTGGTGACTACAATGTTGTTCACACGGCGGTCGTCCTTGGACACCGAGCGGGTGACGAGGCCTTTCTTCTCCAGGTTGTCGATAAACTGTGTCACCGAGTTCTTGTCCTTCTGGATGATGAAAGCTATGGCCTGCTGGGTGAGCGTACCTTCGTTCCACAGCGTATCCATGACGAGGTACTGCTCCGCCGTCAGGTTGACGTTGTTCTTCTTGAACTCCTCGGCGAGGTACTTTTTGAGCCTGCAATTCAGGATGTTGACGTAGACGCCAACTTGTTTCACGAGTATCATATTATCCTATTTTCGTGATTATCTTGTTTTATGAAAGTGCAAATATAGGATAAAAAACAAGAGCGGCGATTGCCGCTCTTGTTTTTTTGATTACTCAATCCTCATATTCGGGACCTCGGTGCCGTCATAGTAGCCCTTGTCGAGCTTCTGTCTCACCTCAGCGAAGGCTTTCAACGTGTAGTTGACGTCATCCATTGTGTGGGCCGCTGTCGGGATGATGCGGAAGATGATCATGCCCTTGGGGATGACAGGATAGGTGATGACCGAGCAGAAAATGCGGTAGTTCTCGCGCAGGTCCATGGCGATGTTGGTGGCCTGCACCACGTCGCCTTGCACGTGCACCGGCGTCACACAAGCCTCGGCGGGACCGATGTCGAAGCCCAGGTCACGGAAGCCCTTCTGCAAGGCACGGGTCACCGTCCACAACTGCTTGCGCAGGGCATCGCCTTCCGCGCTGCGGATGATCTCCAGACGCTTCTCGCAGCCTTCCACAATGGCCAGCGGCAGACTCTTGGCATACATCTGCGAACGCATGTTATAACGCAGGTACTCAATGACATACTTCGGGCCAGCCACAAAGCCGCCGATGATGGCCATAGCCTTGGCATAAGCACCGATGTAGATGTCAATGTCGTCCATCACACCGAAGTGCTCAGAGGTGCCGCGACCGTTGGGGCCCATCACGCCGAAGCCGTGGGCGTCGTCGATGAGGATGCGGAAGCTGTATTTCTTCTTCAGGGCCACGATGCCGGCGAGGTCGCCCAAAGCGCCCGTCATGCCGTACACGCCCTCGGTGATGACGAGGATGCCGCCACCGGTCTTGGCCACGACCTCCGTGGCGACCTTGAGTTTCTTCTCCAGGTCTTCCATGTTGTTGTGGCGGTATTTGTACTTGTTGCCGATGTGCAGACGGATGCCATCGAGCAGGCAGGCATGGGCCTCGTTGTCGTAAACGATGACATCGTGGGGGCTGGTCAAGGTGTCGATGGTCGACACGATGCCCTGATAGCCGAAGTTGAAGAGATAGGCGGCTTCTTTCTTCTCGAAGTCGGCCAAAGCCTTCTCAAAATGCTCGTGCATGCGGGTGTGACCCGTCATCATACGGGCACCCATGGGGGCGGCAAGGCCGTATTTGGCGGCGGCTTCTGCATCCACACGACGGATCTCGGGGTGGTTGGCCAAGCCCAAGTAGTTGTTCAAGCTCCAGCAGAGCACCTCCCTGCCGTTGAAGGTCATGCGCGGGCCCATCTCACCTTCCAAGCGAGGAAAAGCGAAATAACCATCGGCGCGTTCACGGTATTGCCCAATCGGGCCACCGGAATCCTTTGATATTCTTTCGAAAATGTCCATTGTATTTAGTTGATAGTTGTTCAGTTATTCAGTTGTTCAGTTGTAGGGCTGTCACACCGTGGCAGCCGATTAAAGCGACCACAAAATTAGTAAATATATTGATTATCCCAACATGAAGGAATTATTTTTAATTTTGCAGCCACATATAACGATAAAAATATGTTAGATTTGAAAGGGAAAACAGCCCTCGTCACTGGCGGCGGCACCGGCATCGGGCAGAGCATCGCGCTGCACTTGGCGCAGGAAGGCTGCCACCTTGTGCTGACTGGCCTTGGGATTGACGACCTCAACAAGACCAAGGAACAATGCGAGCAATATGGTGTGCGCGCCTACGCCACCGAGACCCAACTCGACGACTACAGTTCCATCGACCACCTCTACGACTACGTGATCTCCAACAATCTCAGCATAGACCTCTTCGTGCTCAACGCGGGCATCTCGCAACGTGAAAAGGCCCTCGACACCGACTTCAGCGTTGACGAGAAGATCCTAAAAATCGACTTTATGAGCGGCATCTACTTGGTGAAGAAGTTCGGCGAGATGATTAAAGGCAAGGAACACGTGCAGTTCAGCGTGACCACTTCCCTATCGGGGTTGTTCGGCTTCCCGTTGCGCTCGGCCTACTGCGCCGCCAAGCACGCCTTGTTCGGCTTCTACGAGTCGTTGGAGCTGGAATACGACAACATCGGCGTCACCTTCCTCATCCCAGGACGTATCAACACGCTAATCAGCAAAAGCGCCCTCATGGGCGACGGCACGGCCCACGCCAAGATGGATGCGGGGCAGGCCAACGGCCTTGACGTCGACAAATGCGGCAAAATCGCCGTGCGCGCCATCAAAAGACAGAAACACAGAAAACTCATCGGGAAATCCGAGCTTTTGATGGCATATATTCATAAACATTGCTTACCTTTATATTATAAACTGTCTAGGAAAATATCGGCTACATGAACAAGAAAGTCATTTGCGGCATACAGCAAGTGGGCATCGGAGTCAACGACTTCGTGGAGGCCTGGAAATGGTATTACGACAACTTCGGCTTCGAGGTCAAGATCGTCGACGACGAAGGCGTGGCGGAGCGTATGCTCCCCTACACGGGCGGCAAACCCCAGCCGCGTCGCTCGGGCATCGCGCTCAACATCCGTGGCGGTGCAGCCTTCGAGATCTGGCAGCCCAAAGGCCGTGAGCTCAACCACCTGAAAGAGCCCGTCCGACTCGGCGACATCGGCATCCTCATCACCAAGCTAAAGACCCCCGACATCGAGGCAGCATACAACACCTTTATTAATAAGGGTCTCGACATCATCAGCAAACTGACGACCTCACCCATCGGACAGAGGGAGTTCTTCATGAAAGACCCTTTCGGTAACCTCTTCCAAATCGAGCAGGACGATTATGTGTTCGTCGATGACAAGAAACTGCTGACAGGCGGTGGCAACGGTGCCGTCATTGGCGTGAGCGACATCGATCGCTCCCTGCCCTTCTACACGCAGCTGCTGGAATACGACAAGGTGGTCTTCGACCAGACCGGTGTCTTTGAGGACCTCGAAGCCTTAGAAGGCGGCAAAGGCACCCTCCGCCGTGTCATCCTCGAGCGCAGCAAACCCATCGAAGGGCCTGTGAGCCACCTCTTGGGCACATCGCATCTCGAGCTGATCCAAAGCGCAGACGCGCCAGGCAAGAAACTCTACAAAGGCCGATACTGGGGCGACCCGGGCTACATCCACCTCTGCTTCGACGTGCGCCACATGGACGCCGTAAAAGCCGAGGCCGAGGCTTTAGGGCATCCCTTCGTCTGCGACAGCGGCACCGACTTCGGCATGGGAGACGTCAACGGGCACTTCACTTATGTGGAAGACCCCGACGGCACCCTCATTGAGTTCGTCGAGACCTACAAAATCCCGATTGCAAAGAAGTTAGGCCTTTACCTCAACCTCGCCAACAAAGACGACCACAAGCCTTTGGGCATCCTCAAGCTGCTGAGGTTCGCCAAAGTCAAGCGAGAGAACATAGAATAAAAAAAAGGCCGACAGAAGTCGGCCTTTTTCTTTTATCCTAAATACTTTTTATTTGGTGATGCCCAACTTAGCCTTAACGGCGGGGGTGCAGTCAACGGCGTCGGTGCCAACGTAGACAGCAGCACCCGTGGCGATGTCGAGGATATAGGTGTAACCCTTTTCCTTACCCACCGTGTTGATGGCAGTCTGGATCTTGTCCAAAATCGGGGCGAGCAACTCGGCGCGCTTGCCTTCGAATTCCTGCTCGGCACTGGCTTGGAACTGCTGGATGCGGGTCTGAAGGTCAACGATTTCCTTTTCCTTCGACTGCTTCACCAAGTTCGACATCGTAGCCTGATTGGCTTCGTAGTCCTGAAGCTTGGTTTGATACTCCTTGGCCATGTTTTGCAGCTGGTTTTGCAGCTCGCCATAGTACTTCTCCAAGTCTTTCTCGGCCTTGGCCTTTTCAGGCATGGCGTCGAGGACTTCGGCCGTGTTGACATGGGCAATCTTCACCTGGGCTTGTGCCACTCCGCTCATCACGAAGAGGGCGATACCCAAAAACAATACGCTGAATACTTTCTTCATTTTATTGACTTTTAATAATTTAACTCTTTTTTACTTGGTTTCGAAGCGACAAAGATACAAAGAATTTACGTTTGTCCGCCGCTTATTCCATTATTTCTTGGTTTTCTCAGATTTGCCGGTTTTACCCTTGCCAGTCTTTGAAGTACCACCTGTCTGTGTAGAACCGCTGGTCTTTGTAGAACCGCCGGTGCTGCTTCCGACGTTGCTGGCATTGGCCTTACGACGATCTTCACGACGAACGGTCTGCATCACATTGCCGAGTTGGTCGAGCACATCATCACTGATATCGTTCTTCTCGTTGGCATAGAGCACCGAGGTACCCGAAGCCAAGTCAAGGACAAAGGCATAGTTCTTGGTCATGGCCACTTCCTTCATGGCTGTGTAGACCTTCTCTTGAATAGGCTGAACCAGTTCATTGCGCTTCTGGTAGAGCTGTCCTTCGGGACCGAAATACTGCTGCTGCAGGTTCTTGGCCTCTTGTTCCTTGTCGATGATAGCCTGCTCGCGGGCGCGTTTCTGATCCTCGGAGAGGAGAAGCATCTCGGTTTGGTACTTGTTGTACATCTCCGACACTTTGTCGTATATGGCCTTCACTTCATTTTGCCATTTCAACGAGTAGGAGTTCAGTTCTTCCTGGGCATCGCCGTATTCCGGAATGTTTTCCATGATGTATTCGGAATCGACGTAGGCGATCTTCTGTCCACCGCCAAGCTGTGCGTTGGCTGTCATGACGCCACCACACACTAAGGCAGCGGTCAAAATCAAGGTTTTAAATGCTTTCATTATAGTATTTGTTGCTGTTTGTTTTCTTACTTATCAATAATCGTTCCAAAAGTTTTCCTTCGGGAAATGCCTCAATTAATCAATGGAGCCGCCAATGGAGAAATGGAACTGACTATGGTTATTGCCCGTGGTACCGTAGACGTCGTCGAAGCCGTAGCCCCAATCGAGGCCAAGCAAGCCGAACATGGGCAAGTAGATACGTATGCCGAGACCTGCCGAGCGTTTTACGTCGAAGGGGTTGAAGTCTTTGAACCCAAGCCAGCAGTTACCTGCTTCGAGGAAGGTCAAGGCATAAATGGTGGCTCTCGGATTCAGAGAGAGCGGGTAACGTAGTTCCAAGGTGTAACGTGTCATCAAGTCGCCGCCAGTGCCTCCCGTGCCTGAATTACCATAAAAGCCTGGTGTCAAGGAGTTGTTGGCATAACCACGCATACCGACAATTTCACGGCTGTCGAGCGAATAGTTGCTCAAGCCGTCGCCGCCGAGAAAGTAACGGTGGAAAGGCGTTGCACCGATTTGCTTGTTGTAATGACCTAGATAGCCGAAGCGCACACGGGTCATCAGCACGAGTTTCTCGTATAGTTCAGTGTACCAAGTTACCTTGAAGGTCCAGCGGTGCATCTCAATCCACTTGTATTTCTCGTTTTCCGACATGGTGCTGTAATCCTTGTTGGATAGCAGGGAATAGGGCGGCGTGAGTTCAATACCGAATTGGACCTCTGATCCGCTGCGTGGATACAAGGGCTGGCTCACCGAGTTACGCGTCAACACTAAGTTGTAGCTGATGAGGTTAAACACGCCGTTGCCATCACCGACAGTCAAGTATGCCGTCTGATAGTTTTTCAGCTTGTAACGCTTGAAGTTGAGACCTTGGTACAAGCCGAAGTAGTCGTCGGGCCAAGTCAAACGGCGACCCAAGCCGATGGTACCACCCGTCATATTGAACCAACCATAGTTGGCATCGGTCTTTTCGTACTGCTTGGCATAGAACGACTGGTAGAACGAGACCGTCAACGCATTGGGCTTACGACCACCCAACCAAGGTTCGGTAAACGATATTCCATATTGGATGTAATAGCGTCCCAAAGTACTCACATTCAACGAGAGCTTCTGTCCATCACCCATCGGCAGTGGTCTCCAAGCCTTCTTGTTGAAGATGTTGCGCATTGAGAAGTTGGAGAACTGCAAGCCCGCCTCCAGCATCAGGTAGCCCGCAGCGAAACCTGCCGAGAAACGAATCTGGTCGGCGGCGGCTTCCTCGACGGAATAATTGATGTCAACGGTATTGTCGGAAGGATTGGGTTGCACGTCAGGGTTGATGGACTCCTGGTTGAAGAATCCGAGGGTGGCCAACTCACGTACGGAACGCACCACGTCGCTGCGGCTGAACAGCTGTCCGGGACGGGTGTAAAGCTCACGCAGCACCACATGGTCGTAAGTCTTGGTGTTGCCCGACAGCGACACGTTGCTGATACGCGCCTGTTTGCCTTCGTTGATACGGATTTCGAGATCGATAGAGTCATTCTCAACGGCAATTTCCACAGGGTCGACGCGGAAGAAAAGATAGCCGTCGTCCATATACAGCGAGCTGATGTCAAGGTTGGTCTCGCTGTAGTTCAAGTTCTTGTCGAGCAACTCCTTGTTATATACATCGCCTTTCTTGATACCCAAGATGGAGTTGAGTGTCTCCTCGTTGTATTTGGTGTTGCCCGTCCAAGTGATGTTGCGATAGTGGTATTTGTTGCCTTCATCAATGACGAGGTCGATGCCGAGGTTGTTATTGTCGATGCGATACACCGAGTCCCTGACAATACGGGCGTCACGATAGCCTTTGGCATTGTATTTCTCGATGATGTGCTTTTTGTCATCTTCATAATTCTTCTCCAGATATTTCGAACCTTTGAAGATACGAGGACGATAGTTGTCGTAGAAATACTCTTCGATGCCAGTGATGGCTCGGAGAGGATGCAGTGTAAACACATCGGCCAAGGTGTTCACCACCAACGGACCCAAGGGGTTCAAGGGGTCGAAGTGACCACGTTGCTTGGTCTCTTTCATGGCCGCATAAATTTGTCCGTCAGAGAGGTTTTCGTTGCCAATCACATTGATTTTGCCAATCTTCACCTTCTGCCCCTTTTCGATGTTGATAATCATGTCAACATAGTTCTCGCGAGCGGTGTCGGCCTCTTGCTGTATGTCAACGTCCACATTGAGGAAGCCTTTTTCAAAGTAATAATCCTCGATGATGCGCGTGGTCTTGGTCAGCAGGTGCTCGGTGGCGATGTCGCCTCTCGACAGGTTGATCTTGTTGCGGATGTCATCGGCCTCGCTTTTCTTGATACCTTTAAGGGAGAACTTGGAGACACGGGGTTTTTCCTTAATGACGATTTGCAGGAAAACCTTATTACCCACGAAATCGGTGGCGTTGATGGCCACGTCCTCAAATAGACCTTGTTCCCAAATCTTGCGCAGTCCCATCGAAATCTCATCACCCGGGATGGAGATAGTCTCTCCCACCCTCAGACCAGCAATCATGGTCAGCATCGAGCCGTCGACATACTTGGCACCTTCAACGACAACACCGCCGATTTCGTACTTCTGCGGATGCGCATAGTCAATCTCCGACAGGTCGTCGCCGATTTGGATTTGGGCGAAAGCGCCGCTCCCGAAGCCCAGGAGCGCCGCAAGGAAAAGTATTATAGGTAAATATCTCAATCGCATAGTTCTAATATTCAATCATTTGTTGGTCACTTGCTCGCTGGTCTTCCCGAAACGGCGTTCACGATGCTGATAGTTGAGAATCGCTTCGTAGAAGTCGGCCTTGCGGAAGTCGGGCCAATATTTTGGGGTGAAATACAATTCGGAATAAGCCAACTGCCACAGCAGGAAGTTGCTGATGCGTTCCTCGCCGCTGGTGCGGATGAGTAGCTCGGGGTCAGGCATTCCTGCCGTGGAGAGATAGGATGAAATCAATGCATCGTCGATGGCCTCAGGAGCCAGCTTGCCCGCTGCCACGTCTTGCGCCATACGCTGTGAGGCTTGTTTCATGTCCCAACGGCCTGAATAACTCAAGGCTAAGGTCAGCGTCATGCGGGTGTTGTGGCTTGTGTCGGCAATAGCTTGCATCAACTGCTCGTAGTTGGCCTTGGGCAGGCTCTTCAAGTCGCCGATGGCGTTCAACTTGATGCTGTTTTTGTTCATCGTGCTGACCTCTTTCGTGATGGTGGTGGCCAACAACGACATCAGCCCGCTGACTTCAGCCAAAGGACGGTTCCAGTTCTCAGTAGAGAAGGCATACAAGGTGAGGTAAGGCACGCCAATCTCAGCCGAGGCCTCGCTCACCTCGCGCACCGATTGAATGGCACTTTGATGGCCAAAAAGGCGTTGTTTGCCACGCTCCTTGGCCCAACGTCCGTTGCCGTCCATGATGATGGCGATATGCTGCGGCAAGCGCTCGCGGTCGATCTGTTGCATCAGTTGGTCTTTCAGTTCCATGGTCAGAATTTGCTAAGGTTACACCTTCTGCTCTCTGGCAGATTGAATTTCCAGGTCAGCGACACGCGCCCCATGCCATACCAGTCCTTGAAAGACGCGTTGCCGCGCTGTTGACCGGCGATGTAGTTGCCCGACGGGTCGGTCAGGTCGTAGGTGTTGCCGTCTGCCGTGGTATATAAGGCATGTTGCTCAGGATACTTCTTGGCAACGTCATCAAGATAATCAGTGAAGGTCTTATGCATACTCAATTCCACCGTGGCGGCCATGTGACGCGACAAGGCAAACTTCACGCCGAAGCCAAAGGGGATGGACAAACCTACAGGGACGCCCTTGCCAAACATCTTGTTGTACCACTTCTCATCGGGGTCTTGCGGGCCTTCTGTGTCGTAGTTACTCAAATCAACCATCTCGTCACCCACTTTGGTATATGTCTTATACAAGAACAAAGAGACGCCGCCAAAGAGATAAGGCGAAACGTTCTTCTTCGGGTTGCCAGTGTAGTACTCCATGAAATTGAACTCCGCAATGAAACTGAAGTCATCGATTCTCGAGGTGAAATTCAATCCGCGTTCGGGGCGCCATTTGATGACCTCGTCAGAGGCCGTCACCGTGGCATGGGTATAGTCGAAGCGGAAGGTCCAGCGATAGTTGAGGTTGAAGCGCACCAAGCCTCCAAATTGCAAGCGCGACTGGGCAAAAGGATACATAGGATTGATGTCTCCCATGTAGAAACTAGCCCCTACATGCGGTCCCACCTCCAGGGTCATGGGGTCGTTAAATTGAGCCTTGACTTGTGAAAAAACGGCCAAGAAACTCACTATCAATAAGAAACGAATTTTTCTATACATAGTCATTCAAAACTGCAAAAATACGAATTTTTCCAATGAAAACGACAGAAATCAGTTTCTATTGTCTTTTCCCCACATCAATTTATTGCGAATGGTGCCAAAGAAGTCCTCACCGCGCATCCTGACCAGGTTGAGACAGAAGTCGGCCCTGCGCACCTCAAGTTGCACAGAAGTGTCTAAGGTACAGCTTCTTGAGTCCATGCTAAAGACGAATTTCTTCTCACGTCCTTCCACTTGGATGCGGATGGTGCTATCGTCGGGGATAACGACAGGACGCACCGTCAAATTATGCGTGGCGATGGGCGTGATGACGAAGTTTTTGGCATTCGGCGCGATAATCGGTCCGCCAGCGCTCAACGAATAGGCCGTGGAGCCCGTAGGGGTGGCCAGCAAGATGCCGTCGCCCCAATAAGTATTAAGATACACATCGTCTACAAACACCTTGATTGCCAACAGGCTATGTTCTGGATTACGGATGACGTTCAACTCATTGAGAGCGTATTTCACGTCGTCGAAGACCTTCTCGGGCGAGACCAGTTCCAACAAAGTGCGCTGTTCAAC
>Ga0310786_10002035_pt1 | contig 31662 bp, 51 predicted proteins | sample AusTroGonzalo_MG_FD_203881 | JGI IMG/M metagenome (GOLD analysis project Ga0310786, IMG submission 203881) | Bovine rumen microbial communities from tropical cattle in Woodstock, Queensland, Australia - Gonzalo_03 (v2) (version 2) | ecosystem: Host-associated > Mammals > Digestive system >...
CTACCGATCGACATCAACGCGATGTTCATCAGCACCATCAACGAGGGCAACTCGGACAGCGCTCGCATTTTGAGCCACTTCCGCAACCTCGGTGGCAACGGCTACCAGATCAACCTCCTCGAGGCTGGCGACGGCGAATATGGCCGCGCACATGGCCACAAGAAAGGCGAAACGAAGCTCAACCAGACCATCACCGACACCATCCGCTCGGTTTACAACAAGATGGTCTACAAGAAGCTCGACCTTGATGCACTAGAGGTCAAGGAGAACCCTGAGCTCATCAACATCCGCGCTCAGGAACTCATCGACTGCATCATCACCGAAATCGCTCGCGCAGCAGTCATTGGCGACGGCCGCAGCTCCGGCACTCCAGACTACCGCATGTTTGACGGCACCCGCGGCTTCTTCAGCATCCTCGGTGATGCAACCGCAGCCTCCGGCATCGGCACCAAGCTCGCCACCAGCATCACGGTCAATGGCAACCTATACGACGGTTCGATCGAGGCCGAGAGCGCAATCGAAGCTGAGGGCGGCCTCATCTTCGTCGCGAAGAAATCCGCCATCAAGGCATTCCGCCAGGCCAAGAAGACCAACGGCGACTACGTCGTGGCTCCAGGCAATCGCATCGAGGACATCCTCGGCGCCGAGGCGGTCTACGCTCCAAAGTGGATGGATGCCGCTTCCTGCGACGTCATCGTCTTCGCAAACCAGAGCTACGGTTTGACCGGCGAATCCACCCCACGCACCTACACCGACTTCGACCTAAGCACCAACACCAACGTCATGCTCGCAGAGCAGGCCCGCGGTGGCTCCCTCATCAAGAGCGCAGCAGCGGTCGCTTTGACACTCGGCGGAAGCGCAAGCTAATCAACTAAGGGGAGATGGAAATGACGCAAGACGACTTCAAATTCCTCACGGGGATGACGACCAACTACACGACCGCCCAATGGGCGACGATCGTGGCAGCAGCGGCGACGCGTTTCGCGTCATTCCTCTGCCGGGACGCGCTACCAGAAACCATGCCGGCTGACCTCGAGGAGGCATTCGCGAACTTCATCGCGGTTGTCATCACAAACCACGGGGCCACCGGCGAGGTGGAGAGCAAGCACGTCCGAAACTTCACGGTAAACTTCCGCGCATCGACTGCCGCCAACGCTTTCGCAAGAATCGCGCAGCAATACGGCGACGTCCTGGAGCGCTACTCAGAATGCTCCCTCGGCGTTGACGTTTCAGAACGCGCACCGAGGTGCTGCCGATGACAGTCTTCGAAGCATTCCCAAACGGCCTAGAGGCCTGGAAAATCAGCAAGGTCAATTACAGCACCATGACCGGCAACATGGAGATCGGAACGCCGACCACCATCAACGTCATCGCTGACGAAATCAACTCGACCGAAATCCGCACCGGCGCAAGCGCATCACCACTAGACAGCGACACGCTCCTCTACGTGCAACCAGCCGAGCTGCCGACCACGGACATCGCCAAGCTGATCGCCAACTACGGCATCCAAGACCCAGCAGGGCGCACCTACAAAATCATGGATGCGGCCAAAGGCAAGAACCAAGAAACCGGCGAGCTCGAGCACATCGAGCTCATCATCCGCCAAGACGGAACAGTCCAGGAGTCCGAATGAGCGGGCAGGGCGTCGTCAAATCGGTGACGCTGAAATGGAACAAAAAGGCGCTCGACCAGATCGACCAGAAATTCAAAGAGGGCGTCTTTGACCTCGCCACCAGCATCGGAAACAACGCCCGCGACCGCGCACCATACGTGACCGGCGCACTTCGCAACAGCATCCGCTTAAACGAAGAAGCCACAGGCATCAACATCATCGCCGGTGGCACCATCAACGCCAAGGACCACCGCATCCCGCCGGCTCCGGGCTTCTTCCCGCCAATCGGCTACACGATCGACTACGCCATGAAGCGCGAGAAAGGCCCGAACCGCAACCCGGCCACCGTCGGCTACATGGCGAACGCTCAGGCCGAAATCATGCAGGGCGATTGGATTAAGAAATACTTCGGAGGAATCACCAAAAAATGATCACGGCAGCAATCCTGATTAAACTCACCACCGACACGCAGGGGCTCACGCTCGACCAGAACGCATTCTGGGAAGAAGCGCCACTCCAGCGTGACGGAACGCCAGCACAGGGCGTCTGGCTCGTGACACGCGGCGGAAACCAAACAACCAGCCGCGGCACAAACCAACTCACCACGATGGACTTCTACGTCGCTTTCAAAGACAAGACCAAGACCGAGAAGACCATCCAAACCATCAGCGAATGGATCCGCAACAACAAGACCATCTGCGAATTAAGCGGAACCGTTGGCGACAGTCGCTACAACTTCATGAACATCCGAATCCGACCGGCCACAACGCCGACCAACTACGGCGCGACCGAGAACGGACTCATCGTGAAGATGGCAAGCGCACAAGTTTACTACGACATCAACCAATAAAGGAGCACAATCATGCCAAACCTCAACATCACACAGCTCCGCCGCGTCATCTTCCGCAAAAAGACGACCGCGGGCGGCAGCTGGAGCGTCTTCACGCTCGAAGCTGATGACCTCGGCCAGGACAGCGTGATGAGCGTCAACGTGGCACCACGCACCCGCTCACGCGCCTCCAGCCTCGGCACGGCCACCACGCCAATCGAGGGCTCATTCAACGATCTCAGCGGCAGCGTTACGTTCATGCTCGACAACTGGAAGATCCTCGGCCAAGCAATCCAGAAATGGAACGCCTCAACCTACGCAGGCGCACAGACCGGCGCAGGCCAGGTCATCCTCGGCGACGGCAACCTCTGCGGCGATGGCCAATATTTCAGCGTGGTCGCACAGGGCCTATGCGATGACGGATCCGCAGCAGACGTCGAACTCACCCGCTGCTTCCCAAGCGTTGACGATGCCATCGAAATCGGCACCGGCGACACGCAGACGGTGACCCTCAACCTCCACCCGATCGTCTTCAACTCCGCCCAGCACAGCGGCGATGGCTACCCAGCCTACACGGTCCGCTTCGGCGAGAACGACATCACGAAGAAGACCCGCCTCAACGCCTCCACGGGCGCATACGACGACGTCTCGGAGAGCTAGTCGGACAAGATGACGGCGCACGGAACCCTAGCACAAGCCAGGCAGGAGCTCGCAAACCGCGAGCTCCACTTCCGCGCGTCGGACTTCCTGTCGGATGAAGAAAAAGAACAGCTCCGCGCCAATAATGCCAAGCGCAAAGCCCCTGCCAAGCCATACGACGAAATCGACGCATTCGCCGCCGAACTCCTCGCACGATTTGGCTGGGATGCATACCAGGCCTGGCACCGCGGGGAGTTTGACCACAACCGCGCCCTGCGCTTCATAGCAGCAGAACGCGCGCGAGATGAAAAGAAGCTCATCCCGCTCGAATCGGTCATTCTCCTTTCAATGGCCGGCGCCAACCATCCAGGCAAGAACGGGAAGCCCCCGAAATCATTGGCGAGCGCACAAAATATCATCAAACAACAAACGAAAGGCTAAACCATGGCACTACTACAAGAAGTCGGCCAGGCAGTCATCAAGCTCGTTTATGACGACAAGGACCTCGAAAAGCAGGGCGACAAGGTCAGCCTCAAGCTCGGCGCGAAGCTCAAAACCGCCGCAGCAGCAGGCGCCACCGCGATCGTCGCAGGCGTGACCGCAGCCACCAAGGCAGTCGGCGACCTTGCCAAGCAATCGACCGAGGCCTACGGTCAATTTGAGCAGCTCCAGGGCGGCATCCAGAAAATCTTTGACGAGATGGACTACAACGCCATCGCCAAAGACGCCCAGAACGCCTGGCAGGACCTAAACCTCAGCGCGAGCCAATACATGGAGAGTATCACCGGCATCGGCTCAACATTCGCGCAGACGATGGGCGATAAAAAGGGCTACGAAGCGGCCAGGACCGGCATGAAAGCCATCGCCGACTACTCGAGCGGCACAGGCAAGAACATCGACGAGCTCATGGGCAAATTCCAGCTCATCACCCGCAGCACCACGAGTTATCTGAGCATTGCCGACCAATTCAGCGGCATCCTCCCGCAAACAACCACGGACTTCCTCAAGCAAGCGCAAGCGGCAGGCTACCTGAGCGACCAATACAAGAAATTAAACGACGTGCCGATCGCCGAATACCAAGAGGCGGTGACCAAAATGGTAGAAAAGGGCGTCAAAGACATGGGCCTCCTCGGCAACACCGCGGCCGAAACCGCCAACACGCTCACGGGCTCAATGGCGGGCTTCAAATCGACCATGCAGAACCTCATCACGGGGCTCGCGGATCCACAGGCCAACATCGAGGAGCTAGTGGAAACGACCGTCAAGGCAGGCGCGGACCTCGCCAAGAACTTCGGCACAATCTTCACCCGCGCGCTTAAGGGCGCCATCACGGCGCTCCGCGAAATCATCCCGAAAGCCCTCCCCATCCTCACGGAGATGGCTGCCGAGGTGGTGCCGATGCTGATCGAGGCGGGCATCGACGCATTCGACGAAATCCTGCTACAAGCCCCGAACATCATTCAGACGCTCCTCAACCTCGCCAGCACGGTCATCGAGAGAATCGCCGACAAACTGCCAGAACTTATGACGGCCATCACCACCGCAATCGTCCAGACGATCGTCCTCCTCACTAAACCGGAGAACATCCTGCTGGTCATCAAGGCAGCCACCACGCTCCTCATGGCAATCGTGGAGGCCATCCCGGCCATCATCGAAGCGCTAAGCGGAGCACTCCCGGGCATCATCGCAAACATCGTCGAATGGATGACCAGCCCAGAAGCCCTGGCAGAAATCACCAAGGCGACCCTGACCCTCCTCGGCGCAATGATCGCAGCGGTGCCACGAATCATCAAGTCGCTCGGCGAAGCACTCGCCAAGAGCTTCAAAGCATTGTGGAACCGCCTCACGAGCATCTTCACCGAATTCGGCCGAGCATTTGGCGGCGCAATCGGCGGAGCATTCGCAAAAGCCATCAACGGCGTCCTCAGCTTCGTAGAAAAGGCGCTCAACGGCCCGATCAACGCCATCAACAAGGTCATCGGCGTCCTGAACGCCATCCCAGGCGTAAACGTGGGCCAGCTCGGCAACATCAAGCTCCCACGCGTCGCACTCGCAGAGGGCGGCATCACAACAGGCCCAACCACCGCGCTCATCGGCGAACGCGGACGCGAGGCGGTCATCCCGCTCGAGCAGAACACGGGGAACTGGGCGGGCTTACTCGCCGGGAAACTTGCCGAGGAGTTTAAAACCCAGGGCGAGAATCCGACCGAGAGCAACATCACCGTCTACATGACCAACAACATCAACAGCGAGCTCGACATTGACCGAATCCAGCAAGAGCTCACCACAGCCATCAGGAGGGCAGCATGAACCTGAACCAAATCGACACCAAGAACTTCATCATGGCGCTGTTTAAGCGCGACGATGGCGAGCGGTTTCTACTCGGCACGGGCCTCTACGAATTCAAGGACGGGCTCCAGCACTTCCAGCCGAACATCATCGCCAACGACGTCGTCGAAAAGCAGGGCGCCAACGGCCAGCTCCTCGCGGGGCAGGTCGCCCGAAGCGCCAGCCAGCCATTCACCGGCTACATCGGCGACAACACCACCACCCGAAGCGCCACGGAACTCGCCAGGCGCCAATTCTTCCGCTTCTTCCAGCCGAACTATTTTTACACGGTGATTTACATCCTCCCGACCGGCGAGGCCATCCAGCGCAAGAACGGCTACCTCACCGAGGCGCCGTCCGTGCCGGAGATGATCGAGCGCTTCCCAGAATACCGCGTGGCTTTGGCGTTTGAGGACTTAAACTACTACACCTACGACGAAGACAACGCGGGGAACGAGATCTATGCGCAGGTTTACCAGCTCGAACCAGAGAGCCAGCTCACCGGCGGCCTAGTCTGGAATGAAACTACAGGCCTGACCATCAACCAAATCGAGGGCGACACGGAACAGGCCGGAACGCCTACGCCGACCAGTCCGCAGGACATCAAGGTCGTTTCAGGCGACCAAATCGTGATGATCAACGGCGTCGGCTACGACCTCGCACTCGGAAGCGTCGAGCTTTGCGAAATCGGAACCGCCAAGGACTACATCTGGAACGACAACGGCACATGGAAAATCCACAAGGCGACAGGCAGCCGCGTTTTTAACGGAACAGACACCGACCTATCGGCGAGCGGCTGGTTTAACTCATCGGAAACTACCACGACCCTCCAAGTGGCAGCGCTCGACATCAAAAACCTCGGCGCAAAATACACGGCAAGAGCCAACAGCCTGATGACGCACTTCGTCTACCTATCAGACAACAGCTCGCCGAGCAACGGCAAGTTTAAACTGGTAAACAATACTAGCGGAAACGTGAACCACATCCGCCTCGCGCTAAACAAGACAATCGCGGCCGACCTAGCTGCCGCGAAGACATGGATTGCGACAAACCTCCCGACCATATACTTCGAGAAGACGACCGCAACCGACAGCGTCATCACCAATGCCACCCTCCTCAAGAACCTAAACGCCATCAACGCCGCGCTCCACTCCACCACAGAAACCCCAACCGTCGCCGCACTATACTCCACCAGCCTCCCGGCAATCATCACGACGACAAATTTCACGACCACAGACGGCATTGTCTGGACCAACCAAGGCCACGGCAAAAACATCCTCAACCTCACCGCCGGTCTAGTGGCCAGCAACCAAGCGACGAGGGCAGTTATCGGCGACAAGCTCATCGTCGACGGCACGAATGACAACAACCACTACGACTACGTCCAATACGAGCTACGCGTCGAGCCAGCAAAAACGATCGCCATTTCGATCGGCGATTTAACATCCGATCGCGGAGCAATCGCATCAACCGAGCGCATCTTACTAATCCAGGCGCGACAAGGCGGCTCATGGATTCAGGTGCTAGAAATGAAAGAATCATCCCACACCGCGACATATACCGTGCCAAGCGGCGTGAACCGAATCCGCGTGGCATTTTATGGCCCATACGGCGCGACTTTCACCTACTCGCAGGTGATGATCGAAGAAGCCGCAGCTCCGACGACCTACGAGCCATTCACTCCAACAGGCGGCGCCGTCTGGGATGCCGAAACCGGCCACGCCACGACGACGATGACCGTGGGCGGCCTATTCCCGGTGAGCCCTGTCTGGATCGTCGCAGGCCCAGCTGAATCGCCACTGATCGAGAACCTGACCGACAACACGAGCCTCAGCTACCTCGGCACAATCGCCGCAGGACAATCGCTCGTGGTCGACTGCGGCGCACAGACCGCAACCCTAGCAGGAGCAAACGTGAAGAACAACATCCGCGGAACATGGCAGAAATTTGACCCAGGACAGGTGACAATCCGCTACTCAGGCGCGAACGTTACAGGCCCGAGCACAATCCAATGGAATGAGGTGGTCGAATAATGGCGGAAATCAGCGCAAACTACCAAGTCCAGCTCCGCTTAAACGGGAACTTCATCGGCGACGTCCGCGAACTCGCCCAGGGGCTCCGCTGGACCCGCAACCTCACCAACTACGGCATCGACGCCATCGAATTCACCGTGAACGACGTCCTATTCGAGAAATGGTGCGCCAGCTACGGCACCAGCATCAAGGCGATGATTAAACCCATCGCCCTCGAGTGCCGAATCGTCCGCAACGGCGAAGACGTGGCCGGCGGCTTCCTCGCCACGCTGCCATCATACGAGCCAAAGCAAGCAAGCGCAGACCTCCACCTGCGCTTCGACGGCTTCATGAACCTACTCGACGGCATCATCCTCCCACCAGCAGCCCGCACGACCAAACGCGCGAGCGCATTCGTCAAGGACTGGATCGACATCGCCAACGCCCGAAGCACCGCGGCAGGCAAGGGCTACGGCTTCGTGGCGCAAAGCATCCAGAATCTGGGCAACGTCGAGCGAACCTACGACAACTACAAGACGGTCAAGGAGGCCATCCTCCAGATGACCGACAACCAAGAGGGCGCCGGTCCGTTCGAGGTGATTTTCAACCCAGACAAGAGCTACATCATCACCAACAGCTACGGCCGAACCATCACCGACTGGCAGTTGTACTACCCGCCACGCGACGGCGGCCAATCCGTGGCCACGATCCGCGCACCAGAGGTCCAAGGCTTCGCGACCAAGGTGCTGACGCTCGGCGCAGGCGAAACATCCGCCAACCCAGACCAGAGCACGGTCATCACAAGCGAATCGACCGACAGCAGCGCGGTGGCGGAGTTCGGCTACTTTGAAACGATGACGCAATACTCGAGCGTGAGCCGACAGACGACCCTCGATCAGCACAACGCGACCGACCTGTACAACGCCACGAACATCTGCTGGAACCCAGAAATCACCCTATTCGGCCGCCAGACCCCACCAAGCCCGACGGCAGAATTCGGCCTATGGATCGGCGACGACATCTACCTCGAAAATACGGCCGACCCGACCGGCATGACTACGGGCTGGTTCCACATCCAGGCCATCGAGGTCGCCGTTTCAGCCACGGGTGCAGAAACGGTCCGCCCAAGCCTCGAAAGGATCGCATAATGGACAAGTTCGCGAGGCTCATCAAGGAATTCGACCGCGAACTCCGCGACCTAAAGACCACCGCCAGGCGAGGCCTCGGCGCGATGCAGTTCTACCAAAAGACCGAGCCAGTCCAGAAGACCGGCACGAGCATCAACATCGACATCTACATCGTCCTCGCGAGCACCAGCGACCTCCCAGCATTCCTGACCGTCTACACGCCACTCGCAGCCCAGGTCATCGAAACCGTGAACGGCGTCCTGGGCTACACCGTCAACCAAGCCGCCGCATCCGGATCATCAACGACATGGAGCGGCTCCGTCATCGTGACGAGCAGCGCCCGCATCAACAGAATCGAGGTGACAGTATCATGAACGACTTGGACAAGCAGATCACGGAAATCGAGCAGAAAATCCGCGACCTAAAGACCGCAAGCCACAAGGCCAGCACGGTCATCGCCACAACCGCAGCCACGACAACCGTGACCACCCAAATCAAGGGCTACACATTCCCGGACGGAACCAAGACCGCCGTGCCGAGCAAGGCCGGCGTCATCGAAATCACGCTCGACGAGCCGGGCTTCGTGAGTTTCGCGGTCCAGACCGACAGCGGCAACCGCCGCTTCTTCTGCGACGTCCGCGCAGGCGCAGATCAGAAGCCAGAAGCCGTCCTGCAGGTTTACAGGCCAAGCATCGCAGACGTGCAGGAGCTCGACGGCAGCGGCACCAAGAACATCAACATCACCGTGCGCACCACGGCCACGACAGGCTTCACGGTCCGAACTTACCAGGAGAACATATGAACCTAAGCACCCGCCTCAATAACATCCGCCATGAACTCCGCGACCTGAAGACCTGCCAAAAGCTCCCGAGCATCATCCAGGTCTGGAAACAGAGCATCGCCATCCCACAGGTCGGCGACAATGATGCGCGCCTCAACTACACGATTTACTACTACAAGGACGACACCCCAGAGGAGCCCATCACGCTGATCAGCAGCGACGCAGGCGTCTATCTGAAGCCATACAACAGCACGAACCAGACCCAGAACATCCGCGTCGATTACACGGGCGGCAGTTTCACGCTGAACGTGATCAGCAACCGGAAAATCATCGCGGTCCAATCATCGAGCGACCCAGCTCCGCCTGATCCAGTCATCCCACCAGCACCAGAGCCACCAACGCCAGCCGACGAGTGGGAGCAGTACCGCAACTTCAACCCGGCCAACATGGGAACCCGCGCCGGCTACTGCCTCCAGAACTGCCGCCTGGGCTTTGGCATCATGACCGGCCAATTCCCGAGCGCCCGCGCCGACATGAACAGCCAGCGCGCCAACGGCACCCTCCACACCGACCTCCCACCGCCAGCCAATATCGCGGTGCCAGTTTACTGCGAATCCGGCACACCGAACGGCCACGTGGTGGTCTGGGACCATGGCAAGGTCTACAGCGACGGCAGACTCATCCCACAAGGCCTGAGCGCCTGGAGCACGGTCTACGGATGGGGCGAGCTTTGCGACGGGCGCCGAGTCGTCCAGCATAGCTAAACCCGTGCCGATGCGCGGCAACAATAAAGGCATCTAAACAGGAGAAGCACATGGGCTTCAAACAAATCCGCAACTTCACCCCATCGAAGATGGGCAAAATCAAGGGGCGATGTCTGGAGAACGTCCGCAAGGGCTTCGGTATCACCAGCGGAACATACCCGACCGCCAAGGCTGACATGCAAGCGCAGCGCAAGGCGGGAACACTCCACACCGGCTATCCGCCGACAAGCATCGCCTGCGCGGTTTACTGCGACACGGCAGCAGCCGCCGAGCACGTCGTGGCCTGGGATCACGGCACGGTCTGGGAGGATGGCTACAAGCGCGCCAACGGCCTCGCAGGGCTCCATCTATTTGGCTGGGGCGAACTTTGCGACGGCAAGCGCGTCGTCGAAATCACCAGCACCCCGGGCTTCCTACCGCCAAAGGGCTACTGGACGCTCGGCGACAACGACGCACGGATCGGAGAACTGGACGCATTCCTCGCGAAGACATTCCCGGCCTACTTCCCGAACGAGGTCAAGAACTTGCCGGGCAACTACTACGGCCCGACGACCACGAAATGGATCCGCGAATTCCAGCGCAGAACGGGCCTCCAGCAGGACGGCAACACCGGAAAAATAACCTACGCGGAGCTTAAGAAATACGGATTTAAGGGCTAGAAAGGAGAACACCATGGCCAAGACAACCGCGAAGAAAAAGAGCAAGACGCCAAAGGCGCCGACGAGCTTCTTCCAAATCAAGAACCGCACCTACGACATCCTCAAGGCACTCGCCACGATCATCCTGCCAGCAATCAGCGCGCTGTACATCACGCTGGCCGGCATCTGGGGCTGGGGCTTCGGCGACCAGATCGACGCCACCATCCAGGCCATCATCGGCTTCATCAACGTCCTGCTCGGCTTGTTTATCGCCAAGAGCAGCAAGGCCTATCACAAGGGCGACGCCAAGAAATAAACACACGGGAGCCAGCGCTCCCACCCCTCCGCAGTGGCTTTTCTTCTTCTTAGCTGCGGGGAGGCGGGCGCACCGACGCCCAGAACCTTAGAAAGGGGATGACCATCATGACCGTCGACATCTTCATTGAAATCCGCGGCCAAATTGACAGCCACGAACTCTACGACGCCATCGGACGCCACGGAGTAAACGTGACCGACCTGGGCGAGCAGACGCTCGTCTACGGAAACACCGACACCGCCAACATCGCGCCGATCATCACCACCTGCGCGACATTCGGCGACTGCCATGCACACATCACCCGCCCAACCAAATAAACAAGCCCCGCTTCGGCGGGGCGCAATCAGGACCCACAATGCAAGAAATACTCATCGCCGCCATCAGCGCGGTGCCGCCAATCATCGCAACCATCGCCACCACCCTCCTCCAAGCCAAGACCATCGCCCGCAACGCAGCCAAGGAAAGCATCCTCCAGATGATCATGGAGGACCACCTCGCCCATCACGAGGGCAAGCTCCCGACCAACTACCAGAACGTCCTCCACGAGTTCGACATCTACACGAAAAAGGGCGGCAACAGTTACGTCCACGACAAGGTCGAAGAATACAAGGCCTGGTTTCACGAAATCGAAGCCAACAAGGATGACAAGACCGACGCCCCGTGCTAGAATCAGAAAAGGCGCGGCCAATGTGATCCGGCCACGACCAAGAAAAGCTCCTGTCCGGGGGCTTTTTTGAAACTACCCGAACACGCCCGAACAAAAGGGCATATTTACGACAAAATCGCACAAAAACGCGAAAAAGTCGTAGAAAAGTGTTGACTTCTCGCACCAAAGGGCTTATAATTAAGACAGAATAAAACAACGCGGCGGACACCGCAGAAAAGGATCACAATGAACAACAAGCAACAACTACAAGAACAAGCCGAAGCCTACCTCCAGATGCGCCTCACCCGCATCAAAGCCAAGGCCGACAAAATCCTCGCCCAGACGACCGGCATGAACTCCGGCATCAGCATCGACGAAACCCACCTGAGCCTCCTCGGCATCCCGAACGAGCTCGGAGTCAACTGGAGCGCCATGGGTACCCAGGACGCCAACACGGCCGCAGCATTCGCCCAGGCCCTAGCCGAAATCACCAAGCTCGCCCAGGACTTCAACCAAGAGGGCGCCGAAATCATCGCAGAAATCGAGGAAGCCTAAAACCAGGACAGGACAAAAAGAAAGGATCACAACAATGAAAGACAAAGAAGCACTCGAAATCATCCAGCAGAAAATCAGCGACTATCGCACCAAGCTCGAAGCCATCACCCTCTGCACGACCGACCTCGAGCCGGTCATGCTCGACGGCGAAACGAACACGGGCTACTACTGCCAACTAATGATCAACCCAAAGACGGCGGCCAACATCATGCTGAAGCACGACTACCCAATCTACGCCACGCTCGGTGAAGACGCCCCGGACGAAATGTGGCGCGAACTCGCGGACGAATACGGACTGGGCTCGGTCAGCTCGGTGGACTTATAAGGAGGCCGGCCATGACATTCATCATCATCAAACACGACAACATCGACTGGTACTTCACCGAATACGGCTGGAGCTCATACGAGGGCGACGCTGACACCTACCCCGATCGAAAACTGGCCGAGAAAATAGCAGCGGAGCACGGAGGCAAGGTCCAGGCGGTCGCCTCCTGCCCTAGCTGCCACGGCTGGATCACAAGCCACCCGGCGATCAGCAGAAAAGACAACGCCACGCCAATCTGCCCATACTGCGGGATGGATGAGGCAATCAAAGCACTAAAGAAAGAAAAGGAGAAGAAATGAACCCAAACGAAATGACAATCCGCACCAACATCCGCGACTGGCGCAAGCAGAGCATCTTCATCGTCGAGGTCGGCCCGCACGGCAAGACGCTCCGCGCCGACGTCCGCGCTATCGCCGAAGATGAACTGACCGCCCGCCACATCATCGAAGCGCTGGAGCACAACCTCCCAGCAAGCTCGCGCCTCTACATGGAGCCATACGACGCGCTCACAGGCATCACGACGCTCGAAAATGCCGCGGAGCATGCGACAATCGTCTTCAAAGGCGAACAGGCCAACGAAGCGGAATGACGCGCCCACACGGCAACAGAAAGCCCGCCGACCTGGCGGGTTTCTGCGATAAGAAGACGGACGCCCGAACATTTAAACGCCCGACACCATGAGCATCACCACGCAACGGCACGGCTGGACAAAACGGCCAAAATGCGCTAAACTAAAGGCAGTTCGTAGCCGAATAAATCGAAGCCCAACGGAGCAATCCGCTGGGCTTTTTGTGCGACAACCTCGAAGCCCCTGATTAAAACGCAACAATCAGGAGGTAAACCCACATGGATCAACAACCGAAACTAGCCGGCTACGTCATCCTCACCCTAGACATTCTCGAGGACGAGCGCTTGACGATGAGCGATAAATTCGTCCTGGCAAGAATCACCGGCTTCGATCGAGCGGGCGGCCACTACGAGTCGGTCGCCAACACAGCCAAGGCCCTCGGCATCAGCGAGCGCAAAGTCCAATATGCCAGGAAACGCCTGGAGGAGCTCGGCTACATCGAAACGGTTGGCTTCAGCGAACTCGGCACCAAGCTCATAAAGGTCAAGACCCTCTGCCCAGAGAGGGGTGCAAAAAGTGCACCCGGGTGCAAAAAATGCGCAGGGGTGCAAAAAATGCCAAAAGGGGGTGCAAAAAGTGCACCCAATAATAAAGAAGAAAATAAAGATATAAAGAAAGATAAATCTTTCTTTAATGAATCGGAGCAGAGCGACGACCAGCCGAAGCAATACGGCAACGCGGACGTCAACGCCCTGCTGACCGCATGGGCGGAAGCCACGGGCTTCGATTACAAGAACCAGAAGATGGAGCGATATGCCATGGCCGGACTCATCAAGCAGCACGGCCTAGACCGCACCAAAGCGCTCCTAAGGCTCGTGGAACGCGCAAGACGCTCCGACGACCGCTTCGCTCCGCAAATCGCCAAGCCGAGCCAGCTGAGGGGCAAATACAGCAAATTAGAAGCCCTGACCATGTGGGCGGAACGAGCCGACAAAACCGCGGCGAGCATCCCCGCGCCGATCATCCCGAAGAACCCCGACTACTTCTACGAGGACCCGGACGACTACGACACCGGCGAAACCCGCGAAGAAATCCACGAGCGATGCGAAGCCCTAAGGGCCAAGTTTGGCTTCGGACCACGCAAGGAGCTCGGCGATGAGTAAAGACATCAAGGAGCCCCAGAGCGACTGGCCGACCAGCTACCTCTACCAGGACCAGGACGGCTGGCACTCGACCGACAAACAACTCACAAAAGAAATCAACCACCACGTCTTCCTGCGCGCAGACTTCGACACCGCCGGGCGGGCTTTCTACCCGCAATGGCCGGAGCCGACCGACAAGACCACGACCAAGGTCGCCTGGATCCTAAAAGCTGACGGCGAACGAGCCGCCCGCTGGAGATGGATCGAGCGCGACCACCAGAAATGGCATGCCGACTGCCAGCTCACCACGCCAGGCAGATGCCGCAGCCGAGTCCTCCAGCGCCTAAGCTACGACCCAGCCAAGCGCTTCTGGACGCGCATCGAGGACGCTCACGAACAGGAGAACCAATGCAAACCACCGACAAAATCATCATCTTAAGCGAGGCGGACCAACTCCGCCGGAACCGCATCGCCGAGGAGCTGGCGAAACAGACCCGCCTGCCGATCGCCAGAATCCTCCTCAGCGAATGGAATCAAATCGACGGCACCACCTACACGACCAGGCTGGGCAGGGAAGTGAAACTGACCCCAGCCCTGGCCTTCGACATCGACGCGCTCCCCCGCACCGGCCGTTACATCTTCAGCGCTTCCCCATTCCCGCCGACGATCCCCGACCGATACCTCGAGGGCGCAAAAGCCTGGGCAAGGCGCAAGAACCGCCGCCACCTGAGAATCAGATTTGAATAAAAAAGCATAAGCGAAGCGTTGACAAATCCGCTCGGATGCGCTACTATGGAGATAACAACGAGCGCAACTTACCAAGCCAAACACACAAAAGACGAGCGGACAATCGTCGCAACGCTTAACTTACAATGTCGCACAATGTATAGACAAAGACGTCAAGCACCAGAACACGAAACCAATCCGCTCGCAAGGGCGGATTTTTGAATGGGGCTTCGAGCCCAAGGCTACGGACTGGAAACTCCACAGAGAACCCGCGAACGGCGCGCAAGAAATAGAAGCGGCCGACCGAGAACTCAAGCAAACACAAACACCAAGCAACCGAAAGGAGCACACAATGAAAACCACCAAAAAAATCGCAATCATCGCAGCACTCGCAGCCATGGTCATCCTCGCAGGCATCGCCGGCAAGATGGACGCGGACTACGAAGCCGAGCGCAACACGCCAGGCACCTGCAACCAAGCGCAGATCACCAGCAGCGCGGAGGTTTGCCGCTAGATGAAGAAGCGAGAAGAAGAACATCAACTTAAATGGAACGAATACGAAGAACATGGCAGGAACTAAAGCAGGTGGCGCCAAGGCTCGCGAAACCAACATGGCCAAATACGGCGCGAACTACTACGCCGAAATCGGCGCCAAGGGCGGCCGCAACGGCAACACCGGAGGCTTCGCATCTGAATCCAAGGACAAGAACGGCCTGACCGGCCCAGAGCGCGCTCGAATCTACGGCGCAATCGGCGGCAAGATCAGCAAGCGCGGCCCGGCACGGAACCCACGCAGGACCGGTTTCAGCGCAGGCCTCACGCCTGGATCAAGGAGCAAGCAATGAAGAAAAACATCAACATCATCGAAGAACAAAGCGAAACACTCGAAATTAACAACCACGACATGAAACTGGACGAACTGGCGAAGCAACTCGCCCACCTCCGCCCAGAATACCGCAAGGAGGTCATCCGCACGGCGAAGAAGCTCGCCAAGGCTTACAAGAGCTACCAAGACGCCATGGTGACACTCGGCGGACTAGGAGATTTGAAATGAGCGAAAAGAAAACACTAGCGGCCAGAATCGCCGCAATCAGCAAAGACCTGGGCGCCATCCAAAAGGGCGGCCACAATAAAGAGCAGCACTACGACTTCATCGAATATGCGGCAGTCTCCGGCAAGATCCGCGAGCTACTAGACCAGCACGGAGTCGCAATCATCCCAAGCGTCAGCAACTACGAGCGCGACGACGTCAAGAGCAAGAGCGGCGCCACCGGCTACCACTACACGCTCCAGATGCACTTCACGGCAATCAACGCCGACGACCCAAACGACAAGCTCGAAGCGGACTGGATGGGCGAATCGACCGACTGGGGCGACAAGGGCATCAACAAGGCCGAAACCAGCGGCACCAAATATTTCTACATGCGCCTTTTCAACATCAGCGAAAAAGGCGACACCGACAACGACCCAGACAATACAAGCGGCGCATCCAGCGAATCACGCCCAGCCAAGGCAAAGACGAACTCAGGCTTCCGCGTCGACTTTCAGACAATCCGCGAACACGCCGACATGATCGACGACGAAGCCAGCCTCAAAGAATACTACGAAGAACTAAAGAAACAGAACCCAAGCGCCAACCAGATGAACGCCATCAACAAGATCATCAACGAAGCCAAGGCGCGCATTAAGGGGAGCAAGAAATGAACCAAGAAGAACAACTCAACGACAGCATCGAAAAACTAAGCGCCCAGCTCGAGCTGCTGCGCAAGAAGCAAACCTACCTCGCCACCAAACGCAAGGAGGCCGAGGCCGCCAAGGCGAACGCCTGCAAGGTCGGCTTCTACGCAGCGAAGACCTGCAACGAATGCCGCAGCGTAATCGAAATGAGCCTCAAACTTCTCGACATCGACAACCAAGCGCCGTCCGAAATCATCGACGCATTCCAAAGGATCAACAGCAACAGCTACCGAGCCATCAAAGCGCTCGAACGCGACGCCGCAGAAAGGGGCGAAGAATGAGCCAAGCAACAACCACCAAACTATACACCCGCGACGAGGTCATCGAGCTAGTCCACAAGGCGCACAGCAAAGCAATCCGCAAGACCGTACTCAAGGACTACGCCAAGCAATTCGACGGCGACGTCCTGCTACTCATCACGGCGGTCGCGGTAAAGACGGCCACCAACACCGACCGAAAGCTCGAGAAACTTCTCGACAAGACAGAGGGCAAGAAATGAGCGAGAACACGGACATCAGACTCCCGAACGGCCAGGACGACAAACCGCACGAGGAGGGCTTTCGCCCGAAAATCGTGAACCGGCTCATCCGCCAGATCAACGGCGAAACCATCGGCCTGATTTAAGCAACCACCCCTTCTAGGCACACAGGGGAAAAAGAGTCACTGCAGCACCCAACAATTCAAAATAACCTCCCGCGCCGAAAATCAAAATCGTCAATAATTGATTGCTCACAAAAGTATTACACCCGGCGCGAGAGAGGTGCGACTGGTCGCGCAACCTTATTTTTCGATCATACAAAACTCAAAAACGCGCGACCACGGGGAGCCTTTTCTTTGGCTTGGCTCCCCACCCCCCGGAGTCCCTCCTTTACTGGATGCCGGGGGACATGGCAGGCGCTCCGGCGAGCAAGCTCCACACTCACAATCTGCCTGGATCGACACCAGGGCCTGCCAAATACCTCTAAACGGAAAACCAACACCATGAAGACAACAACGACGCTGACAATCCACGGCACCATCAAGGCCAAGAAGAACTCCAAGCAGGTCATCTGGACCGGCGGACGTCCGCGGATCATCAGCAACAGCGCAGCCAGAGAATGCGAAGACGAAATGGTACGCCAGATCCACGAGCAGGGCATCGGACCACTAAGCGAAGCAGACCGCATCAACTTGATGTACTTCGCCAACGAAACCGGCACCCACTACGAGATCGAGGCCACAATCTACCAGCCGAACGGCATCCGCCGCGACCTTGACAACCAAATCACGAGCATCCTGGACGCTTTGACGAAATCCGGCGCAATCCTCGACGATTGCCGGAAATTCGTGAAGAAAATCATGGTAAGCGACGGAGGAATCGACAAAACGAACCCGCGCGCCGAGATCATCATCACGACAATCACCAACCAATAAATGGAGGGAAAGCGGTGGGCCGCTACCGACAGCAGAACATCATCATCCGTGAGTTCGACGAGGTCATCATCGTCCTCGAAAACCGCGACACGATCTGGGCGCTCCCGAAACGCGCCAGCACGAACATCATCTTCCACCGATGGTTCAGCCCTCCGCTTGGCACATACCCAGACTGGCACAAATTCCGGCAGAAACTCTACACGAACCGAAACATCACCCTCAACGACTGCTACCGATGGGCGCGACAGCACGAAATCCAGAGCCAGGGAACGACCAGGGCGCCAGACTACCTAAACGTCCAGAACACGGGCGCCGAACGAATCAAGACTAAAACACGCAACAATCGCTAAAAATAACAGGAGGCAAAAATGAAGCTCATCGAGCTCAGCCAGGCACTCGAGCACTGGCACCAAACCAAGAGCGTCGCAGAATCCACCGAAATCTGCGAGCAACTATACCAAGACCTCGGCAAAAAGGCCCGCGCCGACTACGCCGAGCCAACCATCCACGGGGGCCAGGCATGAAACTCCAAGGCAAGAAGACGGGCAAATATGCCGGCTTCATCGGCTGGATGGACCTAGACCACGCTCCGATTGACCCGAAGACCGGCAGGCTGCTGACCGTCCAATACAAGGACGCAGGCGTGAACTGCTACAAGGACTACGAAACCATCGCCGAATTCGACGAGGACTGGGAAGACTACACGCCAGAGCCAGACCCGAGCTACCTAATCGTAAAGATCCAGAAGCTCGAGAACAGCGTCAAGGAACTGGACGATCGACTCAAAACGGTCGAGGAAATCACGGAGCGCTTGCTCGGCGAAGACAACAAGCGAATCCTCGGCAAGGTCAAACGATACAATCCGGGAATCCCGCCACGCGAAAAATTCGAGCGCATGAAAGAACAGCTCCGGGAATGGATCGAGAAAGAGCCAAAAATCGAGCACATCGAAGTCAACTTCATCCTAAACGACAAAGCGAACGACGGCCGCCTGGGCATTCAGTTCATGGACTACGACGAAAACAGAACCAGCGACCAGGGATACGACATCATAATCTGGGATTGGCCACGAGTCGGTCTAGTCGACGGCGCAGTTTATACACCGGACGAGCTACTAATCACAGGAGAGGCAGGGAAAGAATGATGAAAGACAAAGAATTTGACTTCATTGCGAGCAGATACTTCTCGGAAATAAGAAGCATTGGCTTCGATTTGACCGAAGCGAAAGACGTTGAAATCCCAGGCAAAGTCGAAGAAATGAACGACATCCTGGAGCGCATCAAAGAAATCAGGGTCATCCAAAGAAAGCAAAGGGGAGAGGCAGAATGAAAGTCGGCGACAAAGTCGTGTTTCGCACATTGCTGGGCAAAGAGAGAACCGGTCGAATCATTGGAATCAGCAAAGATGGCAAGAGCGCAGCTGTCAAGACTCGCCGCGGCTACTTCGTCGTGCATCCATCGTTTGAAGACATCGTCGTAATTCAGGAGGAGAAATGAAACCACAGGCACAAATCGAATACAAACCGCTCAGCGAGCTGAAAGAGCTCCCAGGCAACCCGCGCACCATCAAAAAAGACCAGTTTGAGAAGCTCAAGAAATCACTCCAGGACAACGCCGACTACTTCGAAGCCCGTCCGATCATCCTGAGCGACCGCACAGGCGAGAACATCATCCTGGCCGGCAACCAGCGCTACAAGGCCGCCAAGGCCCTCAAGATGGACCAGGTGCCAACCATCACCCTCCACGGCCTCACGGAAGAACGCGAGCGCGAAATCATCATCCGCGACAACGTCAACAACGGCGAATGGAACGTGGACATGCTCGCGAACGAATGGAACCCGGACGAGCTAATCGAATGGGGCGTCGAAATCCCGGACATCAAGGCCGAGATTGAAATCATCGAGGACGAAGCACCAGAGCCGGACGAGAGCCAACCAGCCAAGAGCAAGCTCGGCGAGATTTACCAGCTCGGCAATCACCGCCTCATGGTCGGCGACAGCACCAAGGCCGAGGACGTGGCTGCTTTGATGGGGGGGGCAAATGGCCGACTTGCTCATCACTGACCCGCCATACAACGTCAACTACGGATCCAGGGGAAAGACTTACCAAGAAAAAGCCAGCAAAGGGCTGGAATACTCCTGCGGCAAAGACGACAGAACCATCCTAAACGACAACATGGACGACCAAAGCTTCAGGGCGTTTCTCACAGACGCGATGACCGCCGCAGAAGAATCCATGCGCCCAGGCGCCGCGTTTTACATTTGGCATGCCGACACAGAGGGCTTCAACTTCCGCGCCGCAGTCAGAGCGGTAGGCTTAGAACTAAAGCAAAACCTCATCTGGGCGAAAAACACGCTAGTCCTTGGCCGCCAGGATTACCAATGGATCCACGAGCCGTGCCTATACGGATGGAAACCAGGCGCAGGCCACTACTTCCGCGACATCCGCACCGAAACGACCGTGTTCGACGACGAGCGCCCAATCGAGGAGCTAAGCAACAAAGAGCTCAAGGAACTAGTCGCAAACTACCGCCAGGCAGTCCCGACCACAATCATCCGCGAAAATAAGCCGAGCAAGAGCGAAGAACATCCGACCATGAAGCCGGTCAAGCTCATCGCCCGACTAATCGGCAATAGCAGCCGCGAGGGCGAGCTAGTCCTCGACATCTTTGGCGGAAGCGGCACGACTATGATCGCGGCCGAACAGCTAAACCGCAGGTGCTACATGATGGAGCTCGACCCGCACTACGCGGACGTCATCATCGAGCGTTGGCAGAATTTGACCGGCCAAACAGCACAGAAAATCAAGGGGGCGAAATGATCAGAGTCCTCGAATTGTTCGCAGGCATCGGAGCCTGCAGCAAAGCCCTCACCAACCTCGGCATCGAGCACGAAATAGTCGACGCGGTCGAAATCGACAAGTTCGCCATCAAGAGCTTCAACGCCATCCACGGCACCAATTTCGAGCCCAAAGACATCACAAAATACGACGCGACAGGGCTCGGAGAAATCGACCTCATCATGCACGGTAGCCCTTGCCAGGATTTCAGCGTCGCAGGCAGGGGGGCAGGCGGCGACGAGGGAAGCGGAACACGATCGAGTCTACTCTACGAAACCATCCGCATCGTCGAACAAACGAAACCAAAGGTGGTCATCTGGGAGAACGTCAAGAACTTACTCAGCAAGAAGCACATCCACAACTTCCGCAACTACGTCAGCAGGATGACCGAGCTGGGCTACTACACGACGTGGCGCGTCCTAAACGCCAAAGACTTCGGAATCCCGCAGAATCGCGAGCGCGTCTTCACGATCAGCACAAGGCTCCCAATCGAAGACTCCGAAATATTTCCAGAACCGCAAGAGCTGACAACCAAGCTCAGGGACATCCTCGAAGACAATCCGGACGAGCGCTACTTCCTCACCGACGAGCAGGTCGCAAGCTTCAGAGCATCGACCGAAAAGGCGCAAGCCAAGGGCAACGGTTTCAAGTTCGAGCCAATCGAGAGAGAGAGAGAGAGAGAGAGAGAGAGTTATGCACTGCGTGAGCACCAGGGCGGGGAACCGACAAACCGACAACTTCATCAAGGAATCGTGGGGAGAGTCGAAGCCATCAACGGCCACGACATCCTCAAGCGAGTCTACGGGGAGGACGGCATGAGCCCAACGATTAGCACCTGCGGCGGAGGAAATACCGAGCCGAAAATAATGACCAGGGGGGGCATGGCGATCAAGACAGCAAACAAGAAAGGCTACGACATGGCAACTGACGGCGACGGCATAGATTTGGCCTACCCAGACAGCAAGACAAGACGCGGACGCGTTGGACACGGAGTCGCGAAGACAATCCCAACCGGCGACAGCCAGGGAACGCTCGACGGCTACCGCATCCGCAAACTCACACCGCGCGAATGCTGGCGTTTGATGGGATTCAGCGACGAAGACTTCGACAAGGCGCAAGCAATCGGCACGAGCAACACCCAGCTATACAAGCAGGCCGGCAACAGCATCGTGGTAAACGTCCTGGCGGGAATCCTCAGCAAGCTAAACCGCAACGGCTACTTTTACGAAGAAAACAACCGAAAGGAGCAAAATGATTGAAAAGGTAAACCCATCACACCCAGACAAGGTCGCAGACCGCATCGCCGGCGCGATCGTGGACTTGGCCTACACCAAGCAGGACAACCCGAAAATCGCAGTCGAGGTTTTAATCGGACACGGCAACTGCCACATCATCACGGAAACGAGCGTGAAACTCCGCGAGGATGAAATCATCGACATCGTCGCAAGAATCACAGGCGACCCACAAATCAACGTGGACTACCAAGAAGAAGCGCAGGACCCAGAGCTCGCGAAGAACCAAGCCGAAGAAATACGCTGCGGCGACAATGGCATTTTTAAGGGCATGCCAAGCAACCGAGAAGAACTCGACCTAGCAGATCTAGTCGATCGCTTATATGAGAAATGGCCGACCGACGGCAAATTCATCTACAACGAAGACGCTCGCACGGTCATCGCCTGCCAGAGCAACGCGAGAAGCCACGAGGTGGAACAAGAAATTGACGCCTACTTCAATGACCTCAACTTGATTATCGTAAATCCGCTCGGAGAATGGACCGGCGGCACGAACGTCGACACTGGGGCCACCAACCGCAAGCTCGGCTCCGACATGGGCCGCGCGGTTACAGGCGGCGGACTCCACGGCAAGGACCTCAGCAAGGCGGACGTCAGCGTGAACATCGTCTGCCACCTGCTGGCTGAGAAGAACGGAAAAGAGGTCAACGCATTCTGCGCGATTGGCGACACCGACATCAAGTTTGACTTTGGCAATAACTTCATGACCCTGCCATACAGCGAGGTTATCGAAATGGCGCACAAATACATCAACGGCCTGGGTGGCTTCGAAAAGCTCGCCGAATGGGGCCTAATTTAGAAAGGAGAGCAAATGGCCGGAACGCAAAACCTAATTCCACAAGCACATAAGCTAACTGTCAAGGAACAGTCGGCTGGCGGTAAGGCGTCAGGCATCGCCCGGGCCAAGAAGCGCACCCTGCGAGAAATCGCGGAGATGGTCGGCACGATGGAGCTCAAAGACCCGAAGATGCTCGCCGCACTCCACGCGGCAGGTTTCAAGGACCCAATCACCAACGACGACGCGGCATTCTTTGGCCTTTGCCGCAAGGCTCAAAGCGGCGACCCATCAGCCATGAAACTACTGGCGGAGATGCGCGGACAATACAGCACGAGGGTCGAGGTCGAACCGGTCCAGCCGAAGCCGCTCATCGACCTCACGAAAGGGGGCGAGAAATGAACATCAAGATGCACACCGGCTGCTCATGCCCGCAATGCCGCAGGGGCATGACTAGATACTACCGCCGCCAATACCATCGCAGGATGAGGCAAAGGCAAAAGCGGCAAATCAAACGCTTCAACGAAATCATCGACGCATACATCAGCATCGGCTACACGGACTAAAGGAGGGAAAAATGACTTACATAATCAGCCAAATCATCGGATGGATCGCGACATTCTTCCGCGCCGGCGGAATGCTCGCCAAGAATCCGAACCACATCAAGCTGCTAGTTTCGGCCGGCAACCTCGGCTGGATGATCAGCGGCATCCTCACCGGCAACGCGCCACTAATCGCAAGCAACGCCATCTGCCTGGTCGTGATGGTGGTCGAACTAATCAAAGGGAGAAGCAAGAAATGAAAATCACGGTCATCATCCCATACCGCAACGCCAGCAAATACCTCGGCCGATGCCTAAAGTCGCTAGTCCAGCAAGACGGCGACCTGCAGGTCATCACGGTCAACGACAACGGCAACCACGACACGGAAGACTACCAGATCGCCGAAAACGCCCAGATTGACGTGCGCTTCCTCAACATCGACAACGAGCGCACTCCGGGAGTTTCAGGCGCTCGCAACACCGGCCTAATCTACGCCGACGGCGACTGGATCACCTTCCTCGACGCCGACGACGTCTGGCAACCGGACGCCATGGTTCAAATCGAAAAGGCCATCGCAAGCGCACCGGCCGACACCGACATCATCCAGCTCAACCACCTCCGCCACTACGTCGAGATCAACAAGACGGCGCTCAAATACGACAACCAAGGCGGCACCTACACGCCGCAAGGGATGCCGAAGCAATGGTTCGCGGTCTGGAACAAACTCTACAACGCGCGCCATCTAATCGAAGAAACAAGACTCGAATTCAAAGAGGGGCTGCAGTTCGGCGAAGACGAGCTGTTCAACCTCCAGGCGCTCGACCTCGCCAACGGCCACAAAATCCACCACGCTGACCACGACACCATCGGCCTCAAGCGCTACTTCGACAACAAGCAAAGCCTCAGCCGAATCCGCACACGCGAGGATCTAATCAGCCACATCCGGGCGACCGAAGACGCGTTATTTACAATCCACAGCTCCGAGGTCCGCGACCTCGCAAGGCGCACAATCGCCGAGCATTGGCAAAGCCCGACATTCATCCAGGCATTCAGCGGGGAGATTTTATGACCGACTACACCACCAAGAACCACGACATCGTCTACTTCGTGAAGAACGCCCCGCACAACGAGGAGCTCCGCTACTCGCTCCGAAGCATCGAGCAAAACTTCCCGCACGGCAAGGTTTGGATTTATGGCTTCTGCCCTTACGAGCTCAACACCGACCGAATCGTGAACGTCGAGCAGATGGAGCCGACCAAATGGCAGAACACCCGCAAGCTCATGCGAGAAGCCTGCGCCAACGACGAAATCACGCCAGACTTCTGGCTTTTCAACGACGACTTCTTCATCATGAAACCAATCACCGAACTCCCGCCACTATACGAGGGCGAAATCGAGCCGCACATCGAAGAAATCAAGATGCGCCACGGCGGACAGGACACGCCCTACACGGACCAGCTCCATCACCTCGTTCGAACGCTTAAAAAGGCAGGTTACGGCCAGAAGAACTACGCCATCCACAAGCCGATGCTCATCAACCGCGAGAAGATGCGCCAGACGCTCGAGCAATACCCAGACGAACCGATGCTCCGCGCCCTCTACGGCAACCAGCACCAAATCGGCGGGGAGCCAGCCAAGGACTGCAAAATCGCGGCTCGCCTCCGACCAGACACCTCAGACCAGACCATCATCAGCACGGACGACTTCGCATTCATGCACTTAGACACGGGCGACTACATCCGGGCGCAATTCCCGGAGCGCTGCCGATACGAGGTAGACTGATGGCCGAGAACGCGATCACGACAGCCCTCAAGAAGCTCAAACCGCTATTTGTAAGCGACAAGCGCTTCCTAGTCGCACAGGGCGGCATGCGCGCCGGCAAGACCTACCCGATCCTGATGCTCATCGTGAGCTGGTGCCAGACATACCCAGGCAAGGTCTGGAGCGTCGCAGGCATCAGCTACCCGCACCTCGCCAAGGGCGCAATCCGCGACTTCCAGAACATCATGAAGAACGCCGGCATCTGGGAGCCAGAGCGATGGAACGGCAGCGCAAAGACCTACACTTTCGCCAACGACACCATCCTCGAGTTCATCAGCGTCGACAAGATGGACGCCCACGGCCCAGCCCGCGACGGCCTATTCGTCAACGAGGCGAACGACATGGACTGGGCGACATTCGACCAGCTCGCAAGCCGCACGGCCGACAAGATCATCATCGACTACAACCCAACCGCCGAATTCTGGGCCCACACGGAACTGCTCGCTAAACAGCCGGAGCGCTGCGACTTCATCATCCTCACCTACCGCGACAACGAGGCGCTCAACCCGAACATCCGCGACTACATCGAATCCAGAAAGCCAAAGCCAGGCGAGAAGCCGAGCAACTGGTGGACCGTCTACGGCGAGGGCCAAATCGGCAGCCTCGATGGCAACGTTTACCAAGGCTGGCGCAAGATCGCCGAAGCCGACGAAAAAGTGCCGCGCAAGCTGGTCCGCTACGGCCTCGACTTCGGCTTCAACGACCAGACGGCCATGGTCGCCATCGAAGAAACGGAAAAGGGCCAGACGATCATCACCCAGCTCATCTACGATAGCGGGCTCCGCTCCGACCAATACCCGGAGGCGCTGAAGCGCGCAGGCGTCGACAGCACCATCCTAATCGTGGCGGATGCGGCTCGCCCGGAAATCATAGCCACGATCCGCGAGGCAGGCTACCGCATCATCCCAGCCGACAAGAACGCCGGCAGCGTCATGCGCGGCATCGACCGCGTCCAGCAGCGCCAAATCATCTACGACGGCAAAGACCTCGAGCGCGAGTACTTGAGCTACGCCTGGCGCAAGACGCGAAGCGGCGAAACACTCAACGAACCGCAGGACGGCAACGACCACCTCATGGACGCGCTCCGCTACGCCATCGACGACCTCAGCCGGCCACGCTTCGACTTTTAGAACCACCCCGACCGCCCAAGGGGTGGCTTTTTGTGCCGTGCCGATGGAGGCCGACACTCAAGGCATCAACAACTAAAGGAGAATACGCATGCTAAAATTCTCAGGCATCCAGCCGGTGCAGTTCGGCGCCAAAGACTGCACCCCGGCCACGATCGACACAGAAACCAAGCTCCGCCTGGATCGCATCCGCTTCGACACCGAGGCGGACACGAAAAAGGCCGAAGAAACACTCGCGGGATGCTTCCCGGATGATGAGGCCTACGTCCTCGAATTCATCCGCACGAAGATGACCGAAACCGACAAACGCTACCTCCAGGCCTACCTGACAGGCGGAGAGCGCGCCATCATCGCACTCGACGAGTCCATCAAGGCAGCAATCGCCGACAAAATCGCCAAAGCGACGGAGGCCTAAAATGCTGACCATTGTCTACCAGGACTGCCCACTTTGCGGCGCTCGCAAAAAATGGGGCGAGAAAACCATCGCCCACGCACAAAAGGCAGGGCTTGAAACCCGCGCCCTGAGCTTCGCGAGCCCAGAGGGCGCCCACTTATGCAAGGAGGCCATCTACGCAGGATGCACGGCCCTCCCATTTATTACCGACGGCGTGAAATTCAGCCAGAACATCGACGACTTCATCGAAAAACCAGCCCAACCAGCCAAGAAATCGACGAAGAAAAAGACCGCCAAGAAGCCGGAGGCCGAAGATGGGGCTATTTGACCGCAGGAATAAGCGCAAGGCCGAGCGCGAGCTAGACGCCAGGCGCCGCGAATCGCAACGAATCGCCCAGGAGATGCGCAACCAATTCTTCAGCTCGCCACTTTGCTCGGACTACGAGAACCTGTTCGCACAGGTCCGCCCGCTCATCAACGATATGAAGATGATCCGGCCATATGGCGTGGGCGCAAATGGGGCAAGGCTGCCGAAATCCCGCACCCCGGAGCTCAACATCCTCGACTACCCGAACGATGACATGGGCTGGGCAGAATTCGCCGATTTACTATTTGCGACGTGGCTCACTAAAGACCAGCTGTACATCCACGCTTGGAAACAGGGCCGGAGCATCAAGGGCTACACGGTCCTACCAAGCAACTCCCGCCAATGGATCGGCGACCACTTCCAATGGCAATTCACCGACGCCGAGGGGCGCACCCAAACGCTGACCGACGAGGAGGTCATGACGCTCCGTTTCAGTCGCTCGCCAGACAACCCAGACCAAGGCGTAAGCCCAGCGACCGCCATCCGCGTCTGGACCCAGGTCGACGACGTCATCGGCCAATACCAGCGCTCCTACTTCGAGAACGGCGCCATCCCGGCCACGCTGACATTCATCACCGCCAGCACCCAGGAACGCTACGACGCAGTCCGCAACGAACTCGAGCGCAAGACCCGCGGCGCCGACAACGCCAACAAGACCGTCTACATCTGGCGCCAGATGCTGCCAGAAACAGGCGAAACCAAGGACCAGGTCGAGGTGAAGACCATCCAGGCACCGAACAGCACACTCGCCATCAAGGACATCGTCTCGATCGTCAACGATAAGCTCAACAAGAGCATCGGCGTGAGCAACTTCATCCTCGGCGACGATTCCGGCGCGAAATACGACAACGCGGAGCTTTCGGACTACCAATTCATCAAGCGTCGCGTTTACCCGGCACTCGTGAGCTTCTGGAACCAATTCCAGCACGAGCTCGACCGCATCACCGGCGGCCTCGGCTACGCCATCCAGTTCGACCTAGAAATCCCAGACCTGACCGAGCGCGAGAAGATCCGCGCAGAAACCGCTCGCACCAACGCCGAAACGCTGACCAAGCTCATCCAGGCTGGCGCTGATCCAGAAGCAGCGACCAAGGCCCTCGGCCTAGACGCCGACTGGTTCAAGGCAGGCGTGGGCATCCAGGTCGCCCGCGATGCGGACAAGGCGCTCGAGAAGCTCCAGACGCTCCAAGGCATCAACCGCCCAATCACCACCGAAGCCAAGCACGACTGCCATCACCATCACGAGCGCAAAGAAGACGCCTACACGGAGTTCGGCCCAAACGAGAAGACCGAGAAGAAAATCTTCGACCACCTCATGAGCATCGCCAAGGCAATCGTTGACGAAAACCCGGGCTTCGACTTCGACCTCGTGAAAAATGAGATTTTTGAGCTGCTCGAACAACAGGCAGACCAGGGCGGCCTCGTCGCGATGGAGAACATCGCCGACCTACTAGAGGATGCCGAAATCGAGCAAGTCATCCGCGAAGCCATCAAGGGCGGCTACGACATCAGCGACGCCCTCACCGACAGGCTCCGCGAACGCACCAACCTGATCGTGACAGACTTCGAACGTCAAACCCGCGAGCAAGTCCGCGCCGCACTCGTCCATGCCGAACCACTCACGGCCGAAGAAACCAAGAAGCGCCTCGAGATGGCAATCCCAGATGGACGCGCCGCCACGATCGCCCGCAACGAAACGGTCTACGCATTTAAGAGCGGACGCCTCGACGCCGACCAGGACATGGCTAAGCGCTGGAACATCCAGCTCGAGCTCGAATGGAAATGCTCCAAAGACAGCACGACCTGCCCGACCTGTTTCGCGATGGACGGCACCCGCACCCGCATCGGCCAACCATTCCCGCAAGACGCCACCCTCAAGGCTGGCACGATGCTCCCAGACGGCACAGTCCTCGACGCCACCACGACCTACGCGGTCGACCCGGACGTCTGGAACGATCAGGGCCAAATCCCAGCCGCACACGTCAACTGCCGCTGCTACTTCAACGAGCACGTAATCAGGACGGTATAGCATGAAAATCACCTGCCCAACCTGCAAGCGAACGCTCGGCGACACCAACGCCAGCATCGACGCGACAATCAACTGCAAGCGATGCGGAGCCCAGCGCATCCGCATCGTCATCGCAAACCACAACGACTACCTAAAGGCCACGAGCCGAGGAGAAAATAATGACAAATCCAAATAATGCAGTCGGAACGCCGGCGGCATTTAAGGGCCGCACCAGCGTCAAGGCATTCAATAACATTACCGGAGCCTACACCCGCGGCATCATCAGCGGATGGGGCTGCGCGCCAGTTTCAGGCATGACCGTCGCGGTTGGCGGCTCGGCCGGCATTCGCGACATCGCGGTCGCAGAAGACGCCAGCGGCAACCGCACCACGATCAGCAACATCAGCGAGGCACCAATCGAGGTAACCCTCGAAGCGGCGCCAACTACCTACAACCGCATCGACAGCATCGTCCTATACGTCCAGCCAAGCCCAGAGGGCGACTCGAGCACCCAGGACAACCCAGCAGCCTGCGGCATCGTGGCAGTAAAGGGAACCCCAGCAGCCAACGCGGTCGCTCCGGACGACGCAGCAATCCGCAGCGCGATCACCACGGACGGCGGCACCGGCACCACGGCCTACTACGTCGTCATCACGAACATCACGGTCGGCGTGGGCGTGACAACTATCACCAGCGGCGTCATCGACATGCCGAAACCATCGGTAGCAATGGTAAGGCCAGCCGTCGAAACAGCAAACTGCTCGGCCAACACGACAATCCCAATCTCAACGACGAATTACACGACCATTCCGCTATCACACCGCTACGGCGACAACACGATCCTCCAGGTCAAGAGCAACAAGATTGTCATCCCGGCAGGAATCACAGAGGTAAAGCTTTGTGCCTACTTCAATGTCTGGGTCGCATCCTCATCCGGAACATACAACACCTTCTGCCGAATTTCACGAACGCGCAACGGTTCAACCACCGAGATCATTAACGTGCCGTGGCAATTCGCCGGACCGTCCGGGCTCACAACTCGCAACGCGATCACAATCCCGCCAATCGCTTCAGACGCACAAGAGGGCGATGAATTCGGACTAGAGATGCAAGTCTACTCCGGCCCAAGCTCATCGGCGGTGGTGGTCCACGGCGGAACATACCTCACGGTCGAGGAACGCTAAACCCGTGCCGATGGAAAGGAACACTAAAGCCATGAAAGCGCAAACCATCCGAGCCAAGCTCGACACCAAACAGAACGCGACAAGCGCAACCCGGCGCTTTCGCAACATCCTGGCCAACAGCGGCCAAGTCATGGAATCAGGCGAAACCCGCCCGCTCAATGACCTCTACGTGATGGGCTACGACGGCGAACTATACCGCATCGCAGACCTCAACCCGGACCCAGACAAGCAGACCGAGAAATACAGCGTCAAGGCTCAAGCCGACCACGGCGAGCTGAAAATCGGCCCAGACGGCGAAGCCGCACTCGTGCCAAGCATCGAGAAACAATTCGGCGACTGCCGCGTCTGGATCGACAAGGACGGCCTCCGCGCGCGGATGTACTTCGCAAACGACGACCGCCTAGCAGACCACGCCTGGGCAATCAGCGAGGGAGCCAGTTATAGCATCGGCTTTGACTGGTATGACGACGGCTACTACGGAACAGGATTTGAAATCGACCAACCAATCGGAATTCTGCGCGAGATTTCGATGGTACTGACAGGAAACGATCCGCGCGCCAAGACTATCGACCACAAACCAGAAGCAAGGGCCACAAGGGCCGCCGACGGGAGTGGAACCACATCAACCATTAAGGAGAATCAAGAAATGGCAATCGACCAGCTCACTCCAGACGAGAACGCAGCCATCAAGCGCGAACTCAGCGACGTCGTCGACAGTTTCACTGCTGACGTCCCGGAGAATGCAACCGAACCAACCGCCCGCGACGCTAAGGACGAGGGCGAAGCCGAGGCTCCAGCAGAGGAAACAACCAAAGACGCCCTCCGCAGCCCGGTCATCATCATCAAAGACCGCGTCAAGCAGGAAACTGCAAAGCAGTACTGCGACTGGCGCACATCCGCCGAAGCCAAGCGCACGTTCGCTGACCTCGCCGGCCGCTACGGCAAGTTTGACGCCGCATTTAAGGGCGCCTGGGCTTCCGAATTGGTTGCTCACAAAGCAACCACGACCGACGGCATCACCGGCCTCGCACTACCGATCGACATCAACGCGATGTTCATCAGCACCATCAACGAGGGCAACTCGGACAGCGCTCGCATTTTGAGCCACTTCCGCAACCTCGGTGGCAACGGCTACCAGATCAACCTCCTCGAGGCTG
>Ga0310786_10002036_pt1 | contig 31659 bp, 26 predicted proteins | sample AusTroGonzalo_MG_FD_203881 | JGI IMG/M metagenome (GOLD analysis project Ga0310786, IMG submission 203881) | Bovine rumen microbial communities from tropical cattle in Woodstock, Queensland, Australia - Gonzalo_03 (v2) (version 2) | ecosystem: Host-associated > Mammals > Digestive system >...
CTCGATGCAAATACTTCGCCTCAATGAGCGACTGAACTTTGTTCTTCCCATAATCTTAAATGGCTTTAATAATTTAACATTTAAGGCTTTCGGGGAGTCAACCTATTTCAGTACAAGACAGAGCCAATGAATTAAAAGCGAAAAACCAAATGTTGCTGTGATGCAGTGCAGTTTCCTCCCCAGGCGTGTCTTTGATTGTCTGGTTGACAAGTACGATGGAAACAAGTGGGTAAAATCCTATACATGCTGGCATCATCTTCTGGTGATTGTGTTCGGTCAGTTGTCAAATCGCAAGAGTATGCGAGACCTGATAGTCACCCTGAATGCGCACCGTTCCAAGTTCTACCGCCTTGGCCCTGGCAAGAGCGTGACGCGTAGTAATCTCAGCAAGGCGAGCGAGGTGCGTGAGGCCAGGATTTTCAATGAATATGCAGACAGGCTCATTGACACGCCTGATAGAGCAGGAAATGATGAAACGTATGTTCGAAGAGGAGTAACTCAAAAACGCGGAACAATCTGTCTCAAAAACACTGAATGGTTTACCTCAAAAACATGGAATGATTTGCCACAAAAAAGCGAAACAAAACGCCACAAAAAAGCGAAGTAAAATGCCACAAAAATAGGAAATGATTTGGTTAATTGATTGAAAATGTGTAATTTTGCACCCGAAACCAATCAGAAGAATTTATGAAATATTTAAAACGTGTTGCAGATATTGTTCTTCAAGAGAGGCTTGAAGCCTTTGGAGCTGTGCTTGTGGAAGGCCCGAAATGGTGTGGAAAGACGACAACATCCGAGCAGATAGCAAAGAGTGTTATTAAGTTGCAAGACACAGACATGCGGGAGGAGTATCTCGCTGCAGCTGCCAGAAAGCCTTCCATATTGCTGCAAGGCAGCACACCACGCCTGATAGATGAATGGCAGGACGCTCCTGTTATATGGGACGCTGTTCGCACCACTGTGGATCAGCGTGGCATGCCTGGACAGTTTATCTTGACAGGTTCAAATGCTGTTGACAACAAAGCCATTCAGCATACAGGCACAGGACGTATTTCAAGGATGCAGATGCATACTATGAGCCTTTGGGAGTCAGGGGAATCAAATGGAAAGATATCTCTCATGCAACTATTTGATGACTCGTCTTTGGACATTGACGGCATCACCTCAGAGATGCAAATAGAAGATATTGTGTTTGCTGCTTGCCGTGGTGGCTGGCCTGCTTCATTGAATTTACGTTCAGACAAGGCCAAACTGCTTATTGCTCGCGACTACATGGAGAGTGTATGTAAAGTGGACATATCGAAGGTCGATGGCGTACAGCGTGACTTTCGTGTGGCAAGGATGCTTTTGCGCAGTTATGCTCGTAACATATCAACATTAGCAAAACATTCTGCAATATTAGCCGATATAACATCTTCTGGCGAGGTGTCGATATCTGACAAAACATTGGATGATTATGTGGGGGCACTCTCTAAGCTATTTGTCATCAACAATATTAATGCATGGTGTCCTGCCATCAGGAGCAAGACAGCTATAAGAAGCGGGTACAAACGAAGCTTTTGTGACCCGTCGGTAGCAGTGGCAGCACTTGGATTAAATCCTGATGCGCTCCTCATTCAATTGAAAACTTTCGGCTTTATTTTCGAGCAACTGTGCGCAAGAGACCTGAGGGCTTACACCCCCGACTTTGATACCCACCTTTCTTATTATCGTGACCGGTATGGGTTAGAGGCAGACTTGGTACTACACCTGAGTGATGGTAGGTATGCCCTGATAGAGTGCAAACTAGGCAGTAGAGAGATTGAAGATGGAGCCAAGCACCTATTGGAGTTGAAGCGACTAATTCAAGAACATAATAAAACGGAGTCACAGATGCCCATTCGAGAACCGGACTTGTTGATTATATTGACAGGAGGGCAGATGGCTTATACGCGGACTGATGGTGTAAAGATAATACCATTAGGAACGCTAAAACCCTAATTTGAAGATATTTGAAATATGCCAAGAGGAAGACAACGAACTGATAACGGAAAGCTGCAATATGCGCTGGTGACGTTCAACTATGTGCTGTTGGGTGCCAAGAGTTTGACGGCACTATCTGAGGACTTGAAAGGCCCCATCTATGAAGGTGTGGATGAGAACGGCATCTCACGCCTCTAATTACCCTGAGGTGTATTGGAAGGGGGTTATGGGTATGCGTGACAAAATTTCCCATCATTACTTCGAGATAGACACCGATATATTCTTCCGAACGATTGAAGAGGACATCCCTCAGATGATTCCCATTGTCGAGAAGATGATCTCTGATTTGAAGTGATAGCCAATAAATATTTTCAAATCTAATTAACCCTTAGACTCTGTTCTTGTATGAAATTTTCTAATAGTCAGTTGTTGATTGTCTGTAAATGCGAAGAAGCTGGTGTTTCAGGGCTTCGACTGTTCGTTTGCACTGAATCTGATGTCGTTCATTGAAGCCTGAGGGCTTTGACCTTTGGTCGAGCCTTCTCACGCTCAGCCATCTCAAGCGAGCTTGATGGCTCTCGCTTACCCGAAGCCTTGCCGTCCCATTGGCCAAGATCGGCCTGGGACTTCACGGCCTCGGCGATGTCATTAGGCAGGTTGGGAAAGAACGTCATGCCTGTGATGCGCTCCACCTGACTGATGCTGTTCACATAGAAGTCTTTGGCTTTTGACCCGTCTGTATTGCGACAGACGAAGCCGATTCCCTTTGGATCTCCTTTGAGACAAAGCACGACCTTGAAGAATGCTTCAGGGACAACAATCATGTTGGGGCCAATGGTCTCATGCTTCTGACGGAATAGGATGGGACCACAGACAATATAGATGTCGCCATACTTCTCAGCCCATCTGCGACACGACATCTCTATCTGATTCCAGACACCACTGTTCAGGTTGGCGTGCTGAGGGCAGCAATTTGTCAACAGAAATGTATCGTACATGGCGTCCCTGTCCCATTTGCTGTCACCAGCAGGGCACATGTGGCCACGACTCCAGATGCCATCGCGATAGTCTGCAAAGGTGGCTCGTGGCTCTGGCACCTCCTTGTCTTCATGCCAGGCGCCGCCTGGTCGTCTGTAGGGGCCTGTGACGTGCTCTGCTGTCAGGTGCCAGGCTACCCAGTTGGGTATCTTTGTGTCTTTATTATAGGATACGGTATAGCCCTTTCTATGGAGGATCTGCTCAGAGACATCTTTGAGTGGCAGGGGAAGAAAGGAGGTCTGACTGTCTAAAGCAGAATGCTGACAGGTAGCGCCCTTGATGCCAAAAGTGACGATGACAGCAAAGACGATGACTGCTATGATGGTTAGACGGTATTCATTAAACATTGTGCAAAGAAATGAGAGAAAGGGGATGAGTGGCGAACGTTGTGGCTCCGTGCTGAAGCAGGAAGTCGCGGTCGCGGAAGCCCCAAAGGACACTGATACAGGGGAGTCCGGCATTGCGGGCGGTCTCGATGTCCACGTCGCTGTCGCCGACATAGAGGGCACTCTCCTTCCCTACTCCAAGTCGTCGCAAAGCAGCCAGAACGGTGTCGGGGGCAGGCTTCTTGCGGATGCCCTCGGCCTCGTGCTCACCGATGGCCACCTCGACGGTATCAGGGAAGAAATGCTGGCATAGCTCCTGTGTGGCAGCCATCATCTTGTTGCTGACCACGGCGATGCGGCAACCCTGCTGGCGGAGGGCGGCAAGGGTCTCGGGAATTCCCTCGTATGGACGGGTAGTGTCGAGTGAGTGCGCCATATAGTGCTGACGGAAAGTGGCGAAAGCAGCCTCGAAGTCAGAATTGGCGTCACCATTAGGCACTGCCCGTTGCATCAGCTTGCGAACGCCGTTGCCCACGAAGCGGCGCACATCGTCAACGGAATGCTCCGGCATCCCGTGTGTCCGCAGAGCAAAGTTCACGGATGCCGCCAGATCTCCCAACGTATCCAACAGCGTTCCGTCGAGGTCGAAGATGTAGGTCTGATATTTCATCGCTTGCTGCGCGTGATCATCGTGCGTACCTTATTATTATATTTATCAGCCTTCAGCAGTTCCTCGATGGTCAGATGCATACGGTATTTCCAGCGGTTGTAGGGATCGCTTGGCACATTGATGCGCTCCTCGCGAGGATTCTTTGAACGCAGTTCACCATCCATCGCCAGCCAGTCCTGCAGCGAGAGCATACAGAGCATCGACGGACAATAGAGATGGCGGGCAATGATCTCCTCAGCCAGATGTGCCGGCAGATGCTCAGGTGCCCTACCCTGCTTCTGGAGCATCGTCACGTAGAAGCGTTGTGTACGTTCAGGATTCTCCTCCCACCAGAGACGGAGGGGTGACATGTCGTGTGTGGAGAAGGTGGCAACGCTACGGTAGGGATTGGCGTCGAGATGGGTAAACTCGAAACCGCTCTGCTTGGGCATCGACTGTATCTCGAGCGTCAGGATGCGCAGGCTGTCAAGCACCGGCTGCACACAGTCAGGAAGCATTCCCAGGTCCTCGGCGCAACAGAGCATACGGGTCTGTCCGAAGACATCCGTCATCTTACGGATAGCCTCGCTGCCCCAGAAGAAGTTATGACGCTGGTAATAGTAGTTGTTGTAGAGCCGCATGAACGCATCCTTTTCCTCACCAGACAGGGCATCGAAGACAGGCTCGTTATAGACACCGATACGGGGGTGATACATCTCCGTCTGATGCGGGTCTTCGAGGAAGAGCACGCCACTGAGCAGCCGATAAAGTCCATCGCGGATCCAAAGGCTGTTCTCATCACCTCGTCCGTCGAAATAGGCACGCACCTTCTGCTGGGTGTCGAACTCCGCTTTCAGGTCGTAGAGACCATAGCTACGGGGGATGAGGCAATTCTCACGCACATACTGGGCGTGGATGCCAAAAAGGCGCTCGATGACTCGGTCGTTGATGAACGGACGGGTCATGAAGTCCTTGCGGAATGGCAGGCCGAAATATTCTATCTCGCTGACCGCCAACGGCAGTGCTGGCGAGAAATGGCCCAGGAGTCCGAAGAGGGCATCGGTAGGTATCTCCCAGATGCGGAAGAAGCCCAACACGTGGTCGATGCGGAAGGCGTCGAAATACTGTGCCATCCACTGCAGGCGCTTGTGGAACCATTTTTTTAATAAGAAATGAGTCCAGTTATAGGTGGGGAAGCCCCAGTTCTGGCCGTTCTGCGAAAAAGCGTCGGGGGGAGCTCCTGTCTGACTGTCCATATTGAAGAGTTCCGGATGGGTGGCCGTCTCTACGCTGTCGCGATTGACACCGATAGGGATGTCGCCCTTCAGGGCTATACCCTTGGAACGGGCATAGTCAGCAGCGGCCTTCAACTGGAGGTGGAGGTGGTACTGGACAAAATAAATAAGTGAAGAGTGAAAAGTGAAAAGTGAAGAATTTGCTGCCGCCATGTTTCTTTCCATAAACTGGGCGTAGGGCTCAAGCCAGTCCTTGTTGACAGCAAACCACGCCTTGAACTCCTTGGAGTCGAGTGTCTGCTGGCCGCACTCGGCAAAGATGTCCCTGACATACGCCGACTTTACGCGCCCCACAGCCTCATAGTCGCTGTAGCCGAGCGCATTCAGTTCCTGTCGCTGACGGTGATAAGCCGTCATACGGGTCTTGCTCTTCAGACTGCCAAGGGCTTCGAGATCCAGATAGTGCGGATGCAGGGCAAAGGCCGACACAATATTATAAGGATAGGAGTCGTGCCATCCGCCATCGGTGGTGGTATCATTGACGGGCAATGTCTGGATTACCTTCAAGCCCGCTGCCACAGCCCAGTCCACAATCCGGCGCAGGTCGCCGAAGTCGCCCACCCCGTAAGAATGCCCACTGCGCAGGGCAAAGACCGGCACGACAACACCCGCCGCCCGCCACGTCTGCTCTTTCACACGCAGTCCCTCACCATAGACTACCAGAACGGTTCCATCAGGCACTGCCATCTGGTCAGGGGGCAGCAGTCCGTCAGTGGTACGGTTGTCGCCTTCCTCCCAACCCACAAGCGTGTTCGAGGCATCGTCGATGATGACATACTTATATTCCAAGGGGAAAAGGATAGCATCAACATTGACGGACAGCATCCAATCGAAGCCACCCAGATAGTCCATTTTCAGGAAGCGGGCGGCATTCCAGTCGCCAAGTGCAGGATGGCTGCCAAGGATGGCCAGCGACTGTCCTTTCCGCAGCTGCGGGGCAGAGACGCGGAAAAGGATGGTCTTACGATAGAGCGGTACACGCATCGACATCGCCTCCGACTGTTCCAGCCCGTTGGTCACAGCGTATGCACTACTGTAGAGGTGGTATTGCAGGGGGATGTCATGCCAGAGGTCGGGCATCACATAATTCTTCGATGAATCGAAATAATAGCAGCGCGGCACGCCCGTCCACTCGCGACGCAGCAAACGGCCTTCGGCATCCTCCACCTGATAATGATAGGAGAACGTGGCGATGGGATGCTGGCGCGACTCGACGGCTGCCGTCTCCAAACTCCAATAGACGCCATCATCGGTGGTCATCAGTAGATTCCTGACTCTTGCCGTGCCGTCAACACTATGATAAGTAATCACGACATGCAGGCTTTCGCCCCATTGTGTGCCATAATTTATGGTGAATCTCAGTTTCATAATCACATATTTTCGGCAAAGATACTAAAAAAATGAGAATTGAGAATCCTTTTTTGAAAAAAAGCGGCAAAGCCGAGCGGAGAATTGAGAATTTTTTGTAAATTTGCAGCGAATTTCACGATTCCAAGCGATATGAAGACAATTAAACCGCGATATTATGTAATACCAGCCGTGATTTGCCTGTTGGCCATTTTCGGACTGATCTATTACTTTTTTGCAAGCAGTTTCTCCAGACAAGAGACCGTGCAATATGTCTATATCGACGTTGATGACACCGCCGATTCAGTCTATGCCAAGCTCCAACCCATCGCCGAGGAGCATGGTCTGTCGGGCTTCAAATGTCTGGCCCGCCACTGGAACTATCAGGAGAACATCCGCAGTGGCCGTTATGCCATCCAGCCAGGTGATAGGATATTCACCGTGTTCAGGAACCTGAAGAACGGTCACCAGAACGCGATGCGGCTGACCATCCCGGAAGTGCGGACGATAGACCGTCTGGCCGGTGTCCTGTCAAGGAAGCTGATGCTCGACAGCCTGACCATCGTCAACTCGCTCACCGACTCCGACTTCTGTGGGCGTTGGGGATATGACACGACCACCATCGCCTGTCTGTTTGTTCCCAATACCTACGAGATCTACTGGAACACCTCGCTCGACGGTTTTATGGAACGGATGCAGGCTGAGCATGACCGCTTCTGGAACGATGAGCGTAGGGCCAAGGCCGAAGCCCTCGGCCTGGATCAGAACGAGGTATGTACCGTTGCCAGCATCATCGACGAGGAGACGGCCAACAATGCCGAGAAGCCGATGGTGGCAGGTATGTATCTGAACCGTCTGAAGTTGGGTATGCCCTTGCAGGCCGACCCCACCATCAAGTTCGCCATGAAACGTTTCGAGCTGAAGCGTATCTACCACGACATGCTGTTCTACGACAGTCCCTACAACACCTACCGCAATACCGGTCTGCCTCCAGGGCCCATCAAGATTGCCTCAGTACAGGGCATCGATGCCGTACTCAACCGTGCAGACCACGACTATATCTACATGTGTGCCAAGGAGGATTTCTCGGGCACCCACAATTTCGCTAAGACCTATAAAGAACATCTGGAGAATGCTGCCAGATATTCCAAGGCGCTGAACGAAAAAGGAATAAAGTAGGAGTGAAAAGTGAAAAGTGAAAAATATATGGAAGAGAAGATTTTGAACGAGAACGAAGAAAGAAAGAATGTCAGTTTCATTGAGCAGAAGGTAATTAATGACTTGGCCGAGGGCAAGAACGGCGGCAGGATGCAGACCCGCTTCCCGCCAGAGCCCAACGGTTATCTGCACATCGGACACGCCAAGGCCATCGCCATCGACTTCGGACTGGCAAAAAAATATGGTGGTCAGTGTAACCTCCGCTTCGACGACACCAACCCCATCAAGGAGGACACCGAATATATCGAGAGCATCGAGCACGACATCAAGTGGCTGGGATTCCAGTGGGCCAACGTCTATTATGCCAGTGACTATTTCCAGGAGCTGTGGGACTTTGCCGTCTGGCTGATCCAGCAAGGCCGTGCCTACGTTGACGAGCAGAGTGCAGAGGTGATTGCCCAGCAGAAGGGTACGACGACAAGTCCAGGTACGAACAGTCCTTTCCGTGACCGTCCCGTTGAGGAGAACCTGAAGCTCTTCGAATTCATGAACAGCGGCAAGTGCGAACCAGGCACCTTGGTGCTGCGCGCCAAAATCGATATGGCCCATCCGAACATGCTGTTCCGCGACCCGTTGATCTACCGTGTGTTGAACATCCCCCATATCCGCACCGGCAACAAGTGGAACGCCTACCCCATGTACGACTTCACCCACGGCCAGAGCGACTATTTGGAAGGTGTCACCCATTCATGGTGTACCCTGGAGTTTGTGGAGCACCGTCCACTCTACGACCTGTTCGTCACCTGGATGAAGGAATGGAAGGGCGAGACAGACAATATAGAGGATAATCGCCCGAGACAGACTGAGTTCAACAAGCTGAACCTGAACTATACGCTCATGTCGAAGCGCAACCTGCTGGCACTCGTCAACGAGAAACTCGTCAACGGCTGGGATGATCCCCGTATGCCGACCATCTGCGGCTTCCGTCGCCGTGGATACAGTCCAGAGAGTATTGTGAAGTTCATCGACAAGATCGGCTACACCAAGATAGACGCCCTTAACGATATGGCCCTTTTAGAGAGTGCCGTGCGTGATGACCTGAACGCAAGGGCCATCCGCGTCTCAGCCGTACTCGACCCAGTAAAGGTTATCATCACCAACTATCCGGAGGGGCAGGTAGAGCAGTTGGAGGCCGTCAACAATCCTGAGAACGAGGCCGACGGTACACACACTATTGAGTTCAGCCGTGAACTATGGATTGAGCGCGATGACTTCATGAAGGAAGCCGAGAAGAAGTTCATGCGCCTGGCTCCCGGCAAGGAAGTCAGACTAAAGAACGCATACATCATCAAATGCGACGAGGAGCATCCCTGCGATGAGGACGAGAACGGCAATGTGACTACCATCTACTGCACCTACGACCCAGAATCACGCAGCGGTATGCCTGGTTCGAACCGAAAGATCAAGGGTAAGACCCTCCACTGGGTCAGCTGTGCCCATGCCGTCAAGGCTGAGGTGCGCCTCTACGACCGTCTGTGGAAGGTGGAGAATCCCCGTGACGAGATGGCTGCCATCCGTGAGGCTCAGGACTGTGATGCCGTGACCGCCATGAAGCAGATCATCAACCCCGACTCGCTCAACATCATCAAGGAGTGCTATGTGGAGCCCTTCGCCGCAACGATGAAGCCCCTGACATATCTCCAGTTCCAGCGTATCGGCTACTTCACGCCTGACTCAGATACGAGCGCAGATCACCCCATATTCAACAAGACCGTCGGTCTGAAGGATTCATGGGCAAAGACGAACAAACAGTAAATGGCAGACGACGCAGAGTATTTCGACAGTCAAGAGTTTCAGGAAATCCTGAACAAATACGAAGATTCGGTCAAGTCAGGACATCCCACTTATGTGGATGCCGATGACTTGGCCGACATCGCTGACTATTACCAATATCAAGGAAGGAGGGATGATGCCGACAGGGTCATCACGCAGGCTCTGAAGCAGAACCCTGAAGCCATCGGTCCCCTGCTGTATAAGGCCCGCGAAGCACTCTGTCAGCACGACTACACGACAGCGAGCGACTATGCTGCCAGAATACGGGCTGTCGATGAGCTCGAATACCTTTATCTCAAAGGTGAGATACTGATCAACCAAGGCAAGACGGAGGAAGCAGATCAGCTCTTCAGACAACATTTCAAGGAAATATCACCCGATGAACATATCGACTATGTCTACGATGTGGCCAATCTTTTTTCTGACTACGACCTCCACGACAAGGCCTTCGAATGGGTGGCCCGTTCACAGGGAGACGATTCTGACGACTTCAAGGAACTGATGGCCCGTACCCTTTTCGGACTGGGGAAATACGATGACTGCAGTCGGCTGTTCAATGAACTGATTGACCACCATCCCTACTCAAAGAGATACTGGAATGCCCTGGCCAGTGCCCAGTTCATGAACGAAGACTATGGTGCCTCCGTCACCAGCAGCGAATATGCCATCGCCATTGATCCGGATGATCCGGAAAGCATTCTGGCCAAGGCCAACGGGCTCTATCGTCTGGAGAACTATGAGGAAGCCCTGACTTATTTCGAGCGCTATTCAGAGAAAGTTGACTTCGACGAGTTCGGCTATCTGCACCAAGGTACCAGCCTCATTAACTTAGGACGTTTCGATGAAGCCATTGTCAGACTGGAGAAAGCCGAAGAAGTGGCCCCCGACGACTCCCCCCTGCTGCCTGACATCTATCAGGAACTGGCCTTCGCCTACAGCGAACTAAGACTGCCAGAGACGGCCCTCTATTATATCGACAAGACCAAAGACTTGGACTGCAACCATTCCGACATGGAGGTAATCCGCGGTCATATCCTGCTGACAAACAGGCGGATAGATGAAGCAGAGCAAGTCTTCAAGGATGTCATCATCCAGTCGAGCAATGCACCTATGGCAATGCTCCGCATCATGGTCTCCCTCTATGACAACCGATATGTCTCTGCCTCCTACAAACTCTTCAAGAAATTCTTCACCTTCGTCGACAGCGACTGGAAGGATGGCTATGCCTATATGGCCCTTTGTTGCTGGGACTTACAGAAGGACAAAGAGTTCCTGCGCTATCTGCAAATGGCGGTAGAGAAGAATCCAAAGGAAGCCCGGCTCGTTTTGGGACATCTTTTCCCTGAGGGCATGAAACCGTCGGACTATCTGAATTACATCACCGAAAAAATGAATAGACAATGAATCTGATTACCACGCTCCTCAGTAACCTCAACTACCCCACCATATTTGTCCTGATGCTGTTGGAGAGTACGGTTGTTCCCGTTCCTTCCGAATTTGTCGTCACTCCGGCAGCCTATCACGCTGCCAGCGGATCATTGAACATCTTCCTTATTATATTATTCGCTACACTCGGTGCCGATGTTGGAGCTTCCATCAACTATTTCGTGGCTCTTTATGTCGGACGCCCCGTGGTCTATAAGTTCGCCAACAGTCACATCGGCCATCTTTGTCTGCTGAATCAGGAGAAGGTCGAGAAGAGCGAGAAATATTTCGATGACCACGGTGTGGCAGCCACGCTGACGGGGCGTTTCGTTCCTGTCATCCGTCATCTCATATCTATTCCGGCAGGTCTGGCTCGCATGAATTACGGCAAGTTCATTCTCTTTACGACCATCGGTGCAGGTGGCTGGCACACGGTGTTGGCTATCCTCGGCTGGTATCTGCACGCCATCGTTCCAGAGGAACAGCTGAATGACAAGATTGCAGAATATGCAGAGTATATCAAGATTATCATTATCGCCCTGGTTATAGCAGCTTGTGTCTATTTCGGCATCAAATCATACCTGAAAAAGAAAGAAAAGCAGGCATAATCACACTTTTTCCGCAAAAAATTCGTCAGTTTGTAGAAAAATACATATCTTTGCAGATTATTATCAGCAAAGGAGAAAGATTATGGCAAGGATGAATAACCATTTGGTCATTATGGCCGGCGGTGTGGGAAGCCGCTTCTGGCCGATGAGTACCTCGGAGAATCCGAAGCAGTTTATTGACGTGCTTGGTGTCGGGAAGACCCTGTTGCAACTGACGGTAGAACGTTTTGGCAATCTTGTCTCCCCCTCAAACATCTGGGTAGTGACAAACGAGAAATACGCTGCCATCGTCGAAGAACAGCTGCCTGCGATTCCCAAAGGCAACATCCTAAAGGAGCCTTGCCGCAGGAACACAGCCCCCTGCATTGCTTATGTCAGCTGGCGCATCAAGTCAATAGACCCGAAGGCTAACATCGTGGTGACCCCCAGCGACCATATTGTCACAGACATTCCCGAGTTTCAGCGTGTCATCAAAGAATGTATGGTGTTCACCAGTGAGACCGATGCCATCGTCACATTAGGCATGAAGCCCAACCGTCCGGAAACAGGCTATGGTTATATTCAGGCAGACCTCAGTACCCCTTCTTTGCGCAATAAGGAACTATACCGTGTGGACTCTTTCCGCGAGAAACCAAATCTTGAGACTGCCCAGCAATACATCCAGAAAAACAACTATTTCTGGAATGCAGGTATTTTCATTTGGAATGTCAACACCATCGTCAACGCGTTCCGTATCTACCAGCCGTCAATGTCGAAGATCTTTGAGTCGATGCAGAATATCTACGGTACAGACAAGGAGCAGGAAGTCATCAACAGCCGGTTCCCCGAGTGTGAGAGTATCTCTGTGGACTATGCCATCATGGAGAAGGCCGAGGAAATCTTCGTCTGTCCGTCAGACTTCGGATGGAGTGACCTGGGCACTTGGGGATCCCTGCATCTGCAAAGTAAGAAAGACCTCTACGGTAATGTGTGCATCGGTCAGGACATCAGTCTGATAGAAAGCCACAATTGCATTGTTCACACCACTCAGGAGAAACGGGTGGTCATCCAAGGACTTGACGGCTACATCGTGGCAGAGAAGAATGATACATTACTGATTTGCAAACTGTCGGAAGAACAGCGCATTAAGCAGTTCTCAGGAGAAGATTAGCATTATCTATCAAATATTATGAATCAAAAAGTTGCTCTTATTACGGGTATCACCGGACAGGACGGTTCATACCTGGCAGAATTCCTCATCGAAAAAGGGTATGAGGTTCATGGTCTTCTGCGCCGTTCATCATCCTTTAATACAGGACGTATCGAACACCTCTATCTCGACGAGTGGGTGCGCGACATGAAGAAGAAGCGCCTCATCAACCTGCACTATGCCGACATGACAGACTCGTCATCGCTGATTCGTATTATCAGCGAGGTGAAACCAACGGAGATCTATAATCTGGCAGCACAGAGCCATGTGAAGGTAAGTTTCGAGGTTCCCGAATATACTGCCGACACCGATGCCATAGGCGTGTTGCGCCTATTGGAGGCTGTCCGCATCTGTGGTCTTGAGAAGAGCTGTCACATCTACCAAGCCTCAACATCAGAACTATATGGAAAGGTGCAGGAGGTTCCTCAGTCTGAAACCACCCCATTCTACCCTCGTTCGCCGTATGCCGTAGCCAAACTCTATGGTTTCTGGATTATGAAGAATTATCGTGAGTCGTATGGTATGTACTGCTGCAATGGTATCCTCTTCAATCATGAGAGTGAGCGCCGTGGCGAGACATTTGTCACCCGTAAGATTACGCTTGCTGCTGCCCGTATCGCACAAGGCTATCAGGACAAGCTATATTTGGGCAATCTGAATTCACTCCGCGACTGGGGCTATGCCAAGGACTATATCGAGTGTATGTGGCTCATCTTACAGCAGCCGGAACCTGATGACTTCGTGATTGCCACAGGCGAATATCATACGGTTCGTGAGTTTGCCACACTTGCCTTCAAGGAAGTAGGCATCGAACTCGAATGGCGTGGCGACGGTGTAGACGAGAAAGGTTACGACAAGGCTACAGGTAAGGCTTTGGTAGAAGTTGACCCCAAATACTTCCGTCCGGCAGAAGTTGATCAGCTGTTAGGTAATCCGGCTAAGGCGAAGGCCAAGTTAGGCTGGAATCCTCACAAGACCTCTTTCGAGGAACTTGTCAAGATTATGGTCAAGCACGACATGAGGTTCGTCAAGAAGTTGTTCATTAAAGCACAGATGGAGGAATGAGTTTAGACAAGAACAGTAAGATATATGTAGCGGGACACCACGGACTTGTGGGTTCCGCTATTTGGAATAATCTGAAGGCCCGCGGCTATGAAAACCTGATTGGCCGCAGCCACAAGGAACTGGATTTAACAGACCAAGTAGCTGTTAGGAAATTCTTCGATGAGGAAAGGCCCGACGCCGTGGTCCTGGCAGCCGCCTTTGTGGGTGGCATCATGGCCAACTCACTCTATCGTGCAGACTTCATCATGATGAACATGAAGATTCAGTGTAATGTCATCAGTGAGTCGTATGCCCATGGTGTCAAGAAATTGCTCTTTCTGGGAAGCACTTGCATCTATCCTAAGAATGCACCCCAACCCATGAAGGAAGATTGCCTGCTGACAAGTCCTTTAGAATATACTAACGAGGAATATGCCATCGCCAAGATTGCCGGATTGAAGATGTGTGAGAGTTATAATCTGCAATATGGCACCAACTATATCGCCGTGATGCCGACGAACCTCTATGGTCCCAACGACAATTTTCATTTAGAGAACTCTCACGTCATGCCCGCCATGATGCGTAAGGTCTATCTGGCCAAACTCATCCATGACGAGAACTGGGCTGCCATTCGAAAGGATATGGACAAACGCCCCGTAGAAGGTATCAACGGCTCTGCCTCCAATGAGGCCATTGAAGAGGTTTTGGCAAAGTACGGTATATATAATAATAAGGTGGTATTATGGGGCACAGGGACACCTCTTCGTGAGTTCTTATGGAGCGAGGACATGGCAGATGCGTCTGTTCATGTACTGCTAAACGTGAATTTCTCAGATATTATTGGCATTGAGAAGTATTCAAGTGTTCACTTCGGTGCCAAGACTGATGGTGCTGTAGACCGTAACCACTCTGAAGGACGTGGCGGTGCCATTCCTTCTCTTGGCGAAATCCGCAACTGCCACATCAACGTAGGTACTGGCAAGGAACTTACAATCCGCGAACTCTCTGAACTTGTCGTAAAAGCTGTTGGTTTCGAGGGTTCTGTGGAATTCGATGCGTCGAAACCAGACGGAACCATGCGTAAACTCATTGATGTTTCCAAACTCCACTCCCTCGGCTGGACACATAAAGTTGACATCGAGGATGGCGTTCAAAAGTTATTTGATTGGTACCACTCTAGTCTAATATAAAATTAACCCCCGCCAATTAGCGGGGGTTAATACTTATTTTGCGTAGAGGGCTACGATGGTCTCGTATTTCTCCTGTTTGCCAGAAGTCTGCTTCGGCTCCTCAACCTTCTTACCGTACTCATAAACCTGCTCGAAGGTCAGCTTGCCATCCTCGAAGTCCTTGCCGATACCGCTGTCGAAGCTGGCGTAACGAGCCTTCTTCATAGCGGGTAGCTCAGAGTTCTCCAGGATATCAGCAGCGTTCATCAGGGCACGGGCCATAGCATCCATACCACTGATATGAGCGATGAACAGATCCTCCAAGTCGGTTGAGTTACGACGGATCTTGGCGTCGAAGTTGGTACCACCATTGCCCAGACCACCATTGCGGATGATCTCCAGCATAGCCTGTGTCAGCTCGAAGTTGTCGATGGGGAACTGGTCGGTATCCCAGCCGTTCTGAGCATCGCCACGGTTAGCATCGATTGAACCCAGCATGCCAGCGTCAACGGCGCAAGCCAGCTCGTGCTCGAAGGTATGACCAGCCAGTGTAGCGTGGTTCACCTCGATATTCACCTTGAAGTCCTTGTCCAAACCGTGTGCCTTCAAGAAACCAATCACTGTCTCTGTGTCAACATCATACTGGTGCTTGGAAGGCTCCATAGGCTTCGGCTCGATGAGGAATGTGCCCTTGAAGCCCTTGCTGCGCGCATAGTCGCGAGCCATACCCAGCATCGTAGCCATATGCTCCTTCTCACGCTTCTGGTCGGTGTTCAACAGGCTCATGTAACCCTCACGACCACCCCAGAACACATAGTTGGTACCACCGAGCTTGATGGTAGCATCGATAGAGTTCTTGATCTGAACAATGGCACGAGCCACAACGTCGAAGTCAGGATTGGTAGATGCACCATTCATATAGCGCTTGTTGCTGAATACGTTTGCGGTACCCCAGAGCAACTTGATGTTGGGGAATTGCTTCATCTTCTCCTGAGCATAGTCAGTGATAGCCTTCATACGCTCTTCATACTCAGCAATGGTGGGAGCCTCCTCAACGAGGTCAACATCGTGGAAGCAGAAGTACTCAATGCCCAGCTTATCCATGATCTCGAAGCCGGCATCCATCTTATCCTTGGCGCGCTGAACGGGATCAGCAGCCTTGTCCCACTCGTAGCTACGGGTCTGGCCACCGAACTGGTCTGCACTTGCCCCACCCAGTGTGTGCCACCAGGCCATAGCGAACTTCAGCCAGTCCTTCATCTTCTTTCCCATTACGACCTTCTCAGGCTCGTAATAGTGGAAAGCCATCACATTCTTACTGTCCTTTCCCTCGAAAGGAATCTTACCGGTAAACGGGAAATACTCTTTTGCCATAAATCTCAAATTGTTTGTTGTTTATTGTTAATTAAATCAAATGTTTTTCTGGAGAGTTTCTTTCCAAGCAGCGTATGCAGCCTGATACTCTGCACGGTGAGCGGCATCCGGCTCTATCACCTGAAGTTTGTCGAGTGAAGCAAAGGCCTCGTCGGCATTCTTGTAGATACCTGCACCGATACCTGCGCCCTTGGCAGCACCAACAGAGCCATCGGTATCATAGAGTTCAATGGTAGCTCCGCTCACACCTGCCAAAGTATCACGGAACAATGGACTCAGGAACATATTGGCCTTGCCAGCGTGGATCTTCTGGATGTCCATGCCCATCTGCTGCATAATCTCCATACCATAGCAGAACGAGAACACAATGCCCTCCTGGGCAGCACGAACCAAATGAGCCTTGTTGTGCTTGTTGAAGTTCAGTCCATTGATAGAACAACCTATCTCCTTGTTCTCCAGCACACGCTCTGCACCGTTTCCGAACGGAATTACAGTCACACCCTCACTGCCAATGGGTACAGTTGCAGCCAAATCGTTCATCTCAGCATAGCCAATCTCAGGTGTAATATTACGATGTGTCCAGGCATTCAGGATACCCGTACCGTTGATGCAAAGCAGCACACCCAGACGAGTCTGATCAGCAGTATGGTTCACATGGGCAAAGGTATTCACACGACTCTGCTTGTCATAGTTCACCTCCCCCAGCACACCATAAACTACACCCGAAGTACCAGCAGTGGCGGCAATCTCACCTGGATTCAGCACATTCAACGACAATGCATTGTTCGGCTGGTCACCGCCACGATAGGTAATCGGTGTACCGGCTTTCAATCCCAACTCTGCAGCAGCCTCAGCACTCACCACGCTCTGCTCGGCAAATGTCGGCACGATGTCAGCAATCAGGGAAGAATCGAATCCATAGTACTTCATCAGGAAGTCTGCCACCTGATTGTTCTTGAAGTCCCAGAACATACCCTCACTCAAACCGCTGACTGTGGTATTAGCCACACCACTCAACCGCATGGCAATATAGTCACCAGGCAGCATCACCTTATATATATTATTATAGAGGTCAGGCTCATTTTCCTTGACCCAAGCCAGCTTTGCAGCCGTGAAGTTACCAGGAGAGTTCAACAGATGGCTTAGGCATTGGTCTGCTCCAAGAGCCTTAAATGCCTTCTCTCCGTATGGAACAGCACGGGAGTCACACCAGATAATAGAAGGACGCAATGCCTTCAGATTCTTGTCCACACAAACCAGACCATGCATCTGATACGAGATACCAATGGCCTTGATCTCCTCAGCTGTTGCACCTGAGTCTGTCATGATTTTCTTCAGACTCAACTTGGCATTATCCCACCACATCTGTGGGTCCTGTTCAGCCCATCCAGCCTTGACAGCCATAATTGGTGCCTCCTTCTCCGGGAAGAAAGCTGTTGCTACACACTTGCCACTATCGGCGTTAACTAAAGATGCCTTCACAGATGAGCTGCCGACATCAAAACCTAAAAGATATCTGTTTGCCATAATAAAATGTTAAATACATCTACTGATTGTACGTTTTCACCGCAAATTTCCCATTTTTTTTTAAAACAAACAACTTTTTTGGCAAAAATAGTGATTTTTTTACGTTATTTTGAACACAATTAAAATATTTTGTTTACCTTTGCACAGATTTATGGCTTATAACCGACTAAAATAACTTTCATATATGAAGAAAAAAATACTAATACTTGACGACAAAGAGACCATCGCAAAGGTGCTCTCCATTTATCTCATGAGTGATTACGACGTGCAGTGGTTGCCCGACGGTCTTCAGGGTGTAAAATGGCTTCAGGCAGGAAACACGCCGGATCTGATTATTTCCGACATCCGTATGCCGGGCATGCGAGGTGATGATTTTCTGGAGTGGATCAAGCAGAACGAATTGTTCAAACATATCCCTGTGATCATGCTTTCCAGCGAGGACTCAACCAGTGAGCGAATCCGTCTTTTGGAAATCGGGGCAGAGGACTATATCGTCAAGCCGTTCAACCCGATGGAGTTGAAGATCCGAGTTAAGAAGATTGTTCCCTAACCCATTCTTTATTATATGATAGGTGTAGTATATCTGGGCAGCAATACAGAAACCGAGGAACGGTTGAAATACATTCCCGGACGTCTGGTACAAAGTACAAAGAGCTATAAGGATGCAGCAGCCATCTGCACCCCTCACGTCCGTAATGAGCATTTCATCGTCTTCTTTGAACAGAATGTTCGTAATGAAGATATTACTGCTATCACCTACATTAAGAAGAAAAACAAGAATGTCTATATCATCCTTCTTACCCATGATTTGACGAAGGAAGACCGCGAAGTTTATCAGAAATGTGGCATCAACGACACTATCAATATTAACTCTTCGGTCACGGAACTGAACAAGAAAATCCAGTTCATATCCGACCGTGAAGGGATGTTGTTTGATGAACAGAACGCCAAGCACAAGATCCTCCGATTCAAGATTCCCATCTGGAAACGCTTGTTTGACATCATCTTTTCTGCTTTGGGAATCATTATTCTTTCACCCGTATTTATCATTACGGCTATTGCCATTCGTCTGGAGAGTAAAGGCCCCATTCTTTTCAAGTCGAAACGTGTTGGCACCAACTATACCATCTTCGATTTCCTGAAGTTCCGCTCAATGTATATAGACGCAGAGGATAAGTTGAAGGAAGTAGCAAAAGAGGCTGGGAATCAATATGCTGAGAACCAAAATGCGGAAAGCGAAGAAGACCAGAAAGCGGTTATCACCGCTCCTCTTGGCGACGAAGCAGAGATGATGATGATGGACATGGGTATGGAGTCAGACATGATGATCAGCGACGATGAGGTGATGCTTGTCGGCGATGACTTTGTTGTGGCTGAGAGCGACTTCAACAAGGAGAAAAAGGAAGAGATTGAGAATGCCTTCGTAAAGATTGAGAATGACCCACGCGTCACCAAGGTAGGCAAGTTCATCCGCAAATACAGTATTGACGAGCTTCCACAACTCTTTAATATCCTCAAGGGTGACATGTCGATTGTCGGCAATCGGCCTCTCCCACTCTACGAGGCTGAGAAACTGACTGCTGATGCTAGCATCGACCGTTTCATGGCTCCTGCTGGACTCACAGGCCTTTGGCAGGTAGAAGAGCGCGGCAAAGGTGGCCTGATGTCTGCCGAGGAGCGTAAGCAGTTGGATATCACCTACGGACAGACCTACAATTTCATGCTTGACATGAAGATTATCTTCCGTACGCTGACTGCTTTCATACAAAAAGAAAATGTATAAATAAAAAAATAATGAATAATTTTAGACGTTTATTATTCTTTGTCTTGACAGCTGGAATGGGGACTGCGGCTTTCGCCCAGTCCTTTGATGACAGCGGTATCGCTGCCGGTTTCTTCGATGCCAGCAAAGAGAAAACCATCAATTTCTCTGAGTTCCACCTGCCCCCATTGGCAGTACTCTTCGAGAATGCCAAGGCCACCCCTCAGGTGATGTCTTTGCAGAAAGCTCAGGAGATTGCCGAGGCAGAGGTTGCCAAGCAGAAAAGACACATTTTCTCATACCTGACTGGTCATGCTAGTTATAGTTATGGTGTATCAGATATGTGGGGCAATAGTTCATCTAGTTATAATATGCGCATCATGCAGTTCCAGGGCAGCGAACAGAGATATTGGAACGTCGGTGTCAATTTAGCCGTGCCCGTGGAAGATATTCTTGACTTGGGTGCTGCCGTCAAACGAAAGAAACTCGAAGTTGATCAGGCTGTTTACAACAAGGATTATCAATATGATCAGTTAAAATTGAAGATTGCCACACTTTATACAAGCATCACCAATAATTTGATTGCATTAAAGACGGCCAGTGAGAATGCTGCAATTTATCAAGGTTCTGGTAATCTCAATTTAGAAGATTTCCATAACGGTAATATGAGTATTGAAGATTTTGCATGGACAAAATTGCATGAGGAAGAAGCCGTAAGAAGATACCAAACGCTTCAAACTCAAGTCGTTACCGATATTCTTACCTTAGAAATTATCACTCATACGCCAATTTTAACAAACTCAACAACCGAAATAACACTTGACAGTGCAGTCGAAAAATCCGCTAAACAGATTGCGAAAGAAAACAAAGCTGTTGAGAAGCGTATTAAGAAAGCTGCAGAAGAAGAGGATAAGAAACTTCGGGCTCTAGAAAAAGCAGAAGCAAAAGCTGAAAAAGCAGCTCAAAAAGCAGCAGCAAAAAACAAATAATAACTCATAAAGTTTACGATTATGGATTTGTTCAGATATATTGCAAGATTCTTATATAAGATTCGTTGGTATTTGATTATCTTACCACTTATTGCCTTGGTTGTTGCGTGGTTTATGACTCGTCACATGGAACGTGTCTACGATGCCAACACAACCATCTATACAGGTATGATTACAGGCTACAATTTGGAAGGCGGTTCGGGTATTGCAGGTGGTCAGGCGCAGACAAATATCAACAACTTAATGTTGATGATTACCACCGACAACACTATTCATGAGGTATCCTTGCGTTTGTTTGCACGCTGCATGATGTACGGTAATCCGAGTAAGGACAATAACTACATCTCTGCTGAGCATTTCCGTCAATTGAGCATGAGTGTACCGGCAGATGTTAAAGCTCTGATTAACCATAATAGTGAGCAGGCTACATACGCCAATTTAAAAGCGTATGAACGCCCTATGCAAGACAACTACTTATTTAGTATTCTTAATTATCATCCATGGTTTGGAATTAATAATATAACCAGTAGATTAAAAGTCCTTTTATTAAAAAATAGTGATATAATAGATATTGCATATACTGCCAACGATCCTGGTATTACTTATAATACATTAGATATCTTAAATGAAGTGTTTGCTCGTCAATACCAGCAACTTCGTTTTGGTGAAACCAGCGATGTGATTAAGTTCTTTGAACGTGAGGTGGCTCGCCTTTACAAGATTCTGACAGGTGCAGAAGATGATTTGATACGTTACAATGTATCAAAACGAATTATTAACTATGGTGAGCAAACAAAACAATTGACAATATTAGATGCATCTCATCAGACATCTGATAACGCCCAATTGATGAATTACACTACCGCAAAGTCTCTGATGGACTATTTAGAGCGACAATTAGGTGACCGTGCAAAGATTATTAAAGCTAACCGTGATTTTACAGACCAAATTACAGATATTTCCCGCATTCAATCCCGTATATCAAATCTACGGTTGATGACGAGTGAAGGAGGTGATGATAATGTAGAATCGCAGTTAGAATTGGCAAAGGCGGAAAAGATGTTACAAGAGAGGACGGCTCGTGTCAAAGAATTGACTCGCGATATCGAGGCTGGTTCCTACAGCACGGAAACTGGAGTCAAAGCTAATGACATGATTGCCAAATGGCTTGAGCAAGTTCTTTTACTGGAAAAAACAAAGGCTGAGATGAGTGCCCAAGATATTATGAGGCAAAATTTGGACAAGCAAATTCTCTATTACGCACCAATTGGAGCCACACTTGACCGTAAAGACCGCCATATCACTTTCATAGAAGGTAACTATATGGAGATGCTAAAAGCTTTAAATGCAGCTCGTCTGCGTCAACGTAACCTTCAGATGTCTACTGCAAAACTCCGGGTGCTCAATCCACCCATGTTCCCGATGAACGCACAACCAACCAACCGTATGATGATATTATTGGGTGCCTTTATATTGGCATTTGTACTTACGGCTATGTACTTCTTTATCATCGAACTGCTTGACCGCACGCTTCGCGACCGTATGCGTTCAGAGCGTATTACCAAGGTGCCTGTAATGGGTTGTTTCCCAAAAGAGAGTACTTTGCGCTATCGCCGTTTCAATAAGACCATTGCCGATATGGCCTTGCGCCAATTGAGCAAGTCTCTCCTCCCCCACTTTAAGGAAGGTCAGCAGAATGTGCTCAACCTTCTATCTACCGATGCAGGTAACGGCAAGAGTTATCTTGCTCAGGAATTAGAAAACTACTGGGTTTCTATTGGTTTACACGTCCGCCGTCTCACATACGATGAAGATTATCTGGCTGAAGACAGCAATTTTATCATGGCCAATGGCATTAAAGACATTTGTCCGGATATTCTGCCGAATGAAATCGCCATTATAGAATACCCGAATTTGGACGACAATGCCATTCCACCCGCTCTACTCAATATGGGAACCATCAATCTGATGGTAACGCGTGCCAATCGGACTTGGAAGGATGTGGATCAGAAAGCTTTGAAAGAACTAGAGGCACAATTAGAGAATAAAGATACACTCTTTATGTACTTAACAGAGGCACAACGCTATGCTGTTGAGGAATTCGTCGGTCAGTTACCACCATATACGAAGTTTAATAACTTTGTCTATCGAATGTCTCAGATGGGCCTGACCGCTGTAGAAAATAGTCATGCCAAATAATTCATGACAGGCAAATTTACAACATATTCCCGCGAAAACGGAGGAAGAGTATTGTTACTCTTTCTCCTGTTTTTGCTTGGGATATATTTACTGGCAACTTCTGGGCTTCCAGCCTTTGCTGCCATTTGTCTGTTACCATTCATTATTCTATTTGTCTATCTGGCATTCAATTACCGAATGCTTACATTCTGGATTTTGATAGTTATTAACTACTTCATTCAGATGAAAGGCCTTAATCTTCCTATTCCCATATCCTTGCCTAATGAAATGCTACAAATTGTATTGTTGGGAATAGCTATTATCGATGCAAGACAAACGCCCCATTTCGAGAGAACAGCCAATCTTATGCTATTTGCACTCATTATTTGGTGTTCGTTCTGCACTATAGAAATTCTAAACGATACCTGTGGATTAGGAATTAACATTGGAGCATGGTACACAGGTGCTCGTTTGATGGCTTTTCAAATATTATACATCTTTCTCGTTTTTTCATTATATATTTCCTCACCTGAGATACTGATGAAATACTTGAAGTTGTGGGCTCTGCTTTCTCTCTTCTCTGCTATATGGACTTGGAAGCAACAAAACATAGGTCTTACATCAGCAGAAACCAGTTTCTTATACGGTGCAGGAAGTACTACCCACATCATACAAGGCGGCACTCTTATCAGATATTTCTCAACCTTCAGTGATGCTGCCAATTATGGATGTAACGCTGCTGCTGCTGCTGTTGCTTTTATAATTATTGGACTAACCACTAGAATTAAAACGGATAAATTGTTTTTTATTATCATAGGCATACTCGTTATCATAAGTATGTTTGCATCAGGTACAAGAACAGCCATCTTTTGTATGTTAGCTGGATTTGCAGTTTTCATTGTTTTATCAAAATCAGTTAAGATTGGAGTTCCGTCAGCGATAGTTGGTGTTCTTTTCTTTTGCTTCTTAGCCTTTACTAATATCGCAAATGGCAATCAACAGATACGCCGAATGCGTTCCGCATTTAACAAGAGTGATGCATCAACTAAGACAAGAGATATCAACCAAGAAACAATGAGAAAATATATGAAAGACGCACCCTGGGGAATTGGTCTTGGTATGGGGTATAATGAAGTACCAGCCAATAACAAATATAGTTTAATGGCAACTATTGCACCCGATTCAGAGTATGTCTACATTTGGCTAAGAACCGGTCGTATTGGTATTACTCTTTTTATTATTACAACGCTCGTCATGCTGGGAGGAGCTTGTTATATTGTTTTATTCAGACTAAAAAATCGAACTATATCTGGTATTGGTGGAGGGCTATGCAGCGCATTTGTTGCCATCCAATTGGGAGCATATGGAAATCAGGTTTTAATGCAATTCCCCAATTGCTTAATTTTTTATGGTGGCCTTACTATTGTTTATGTGCTTCCATATTTAGAACCTGACTGGATTGAATATGAGGAAAAAAGGAGGACAAAACAAGAAGATAAAAAACGTATAAAATTAGAGAAAAAACTTGCCTCGAGAGTTTAGGGATTTGAGAATTGAAAATTGAAAATTACTTTATCGATTATTACTGTCAATTATAATGGAGTCAAGGACACCTGTGAATTAATTGATTCTATCCCCTTCAATGAAAACATGGAGGTGATTGTGGTAGATAATGCCTCTCAAAATGATGAAGCAGCAATCATTCATAATAAATATCCCCATGTACAGGTTATTCGTAGCGAAAAAAATCTCGGGTTTGCTGGAGGCAACAACTTAGGTATTAAGGCTGCTCATGGCAAATATTTTTTTCTCATTAACAATGATACCGTTTTTAAGGACTTCAACGCATCAGCATTAATAACTCGGCTCACTTCGCCGACAATTGGGATGGTATGTCCCAAAATCCAGTTTGCCTGGGGCAATAATCCTATTCAGTTTGCAGGCTATACCCCACTATCCAAGATAACAATTCGGAATCGCGCTATTGGCTTTGGCGAAGAAGACAAGGGACAATATGACACCCCTCACCCGACTCCATACGCCCATGGCGCTGCCATGATGGTCAAGCGTGAAGCTATTGATAAAGTCGGATTGATGCCAGAATGCTTTTTCCTCTATTATGAGGAATTGGACTGGTCGATGATGATGACTCGGGCTGGTTATGAGATATGGTATGAACCTGCCTGTATCATATATCATAAAGAAAGCCAAGCTACTGGCCAGAACAGTCCACTGCGCACTTATTATATCACCCGCAACCGCTTGTTATTGGTAAAACGAAATTGGACAGGCATTTCAAAATACATATCCTATTGCTATCTGATAGGTATCGTTGCTCCTCGTGACATCATGAAATATATGCTAAAAGGCAGATGGGATTTGGCAAAATCCGTCTGCAAAGGAATTTTCAATTTTCAATTTTCAATTTTCAATTAAAGACGATGGATTTTTGGCTTATATTATACATTATCGACTGGTTCCTGTTTGTCATTACTGCTGGAACTGTTCTGTATATTGGCGTTTTTTCGATTGCCTCTTTGTTTAACAAGAACTCTGTGATAACGCAGGCCAAGAACCAAAGACGCTTCGTCGTATTGATACCCGCTTACCAACAGGATGAGGTCATTGAGCACACCGTTGTCTCTATGCTCAGCCAGTCTTATCCTCAGCGAATGTTTGACGTGACCGTCATTTCCGACCACCAAAGCGAAATAACGAATATGCGGTTGGCACAATATCCCATCACACTTCTAACTCCTGATTTTGAAGAAAGTTCTAAAGCAAAATCCTTACAATATGCCCTTCTGAATCTCCCAGAATTCAAGATTTATGATGTAGTGGTTATCTTAGACGGCGATAACATTGTAGATCAGGACTTCTTGGAGACTTTAAACAATGCCTACGAAACTGCTGCCACCAAAGCCATTCAGGTCCACCGTGTTTCCAGAAACCGTGATACAGCTGCAGCCCGATTAGATTCCATTTTTGAAGAAATAAATAATGCCATCTTCCGTCGTGGTCATATCAATGTAGGATTGTCTTCTGCATTAGCAGGCTCTGGTACAGCACTTGATTTCAACTGGTTTAAAACCAATATAATGCGTACCAAGACTGCTGGCGAAGATAAGGAAATGGAAGCCATGCTCCTCCGACAGGAAATTTACATCGACTACTTTGATACGATTTTAGTCTATGGAGAAAAGACCCGTACAACAGCCAAACTGAATGAACAACGAGGGCGTTGGGCTGTCCGCCAGTTCAAAAACGTCATCCGAAACATCAAATTCTTGCCCGGTGCCATCTTTAGAAAACAATATGACCTGGCTGATAAGATTATTCAGTGGATGTTAATTCCACGAACATCAATGGTTGGTATTATTATGCTAATGAGCCTCATTCTTCCTTTTATATATTTTACATTAGCTTTAAAATGGTGGATTTTAGGCGCTTCCTGTTTGTTCTTCTTTGCTCTGGCAACACCCGACTATTTAGTGGATGAAATGTGGGACAAGACCTTCCTCCGTTCCCCCTTCGTCAGTATATGGGCATTAATTAATCTCAGATTCCTTGGAAAGAAAACCGCTAAAAAAACCAAAAAATGAACTTCTGGGGCATCATACATATCATCGACATCAGCCTATGGGTCATCATTGCGGGCTCTGTAGCATACGTTGTTTTTTTTGCCATTATTTCCTTGTTTTATGAGAAGGAGGATCGTTTGGCCATTCATGCATCTGCCCTTAGCAATAAGATGTCAAAGTTTCTGATACTCTACCCTGCTTACAATGAGGATCAAGTCATTATTAATGCCGTTGAGAAATTCCTTGAGCAGGACTATCCGTCTGAATTATTTACGGTGGCTGTCATTTCTGACCACATGCGGCCAGAAACTAATAATTATTTAGGAACACTTCCTATCACCCTACTTCAGCCTATTTTCGAGAAAAGTTCCAAGGCAAAGGCCATGCAATACGCCATCAATCAAGTTGAAGGTGATTTTGACAACGTGGTTATCTTAGATGCTGATAATGTGGTACGTTCCGAATTTCTGTCACAGTTGAATATCCTCTGTAGTATCTATGATGCCATCCAATGTCACCGTTGTGCTAAGAATGCTAATAATGATGTGGCCGTGCTCGATGGTACCAGTGAAGAAATCAACAATACGCTTTTCCGTAAAGCCCACAACCGTCTTGGCCTTTCCTCTGCCCTGATTGGTTCTGGAATGTGTTTTAAATACGAGTTATTTAAGGAGAATGTATTTAAACTGTCCACTGCAGGAGAAGACCGTGAAATGGAAGCATTACTACTCCACCAGGGCGTCTTCATCAAGTATGCACCCGAAATCCATGTCTTCGATGAGAAAGTCAGCAATCAAGACAATTTCCAGCGTCAGCGTATGCGCTGGATGACTGCTCAGGTACAAAGTCTGTTGAGCAATCTCCCCAAAATTCCTGGAGCCCTCTTTCATGGTAACATCAATTTTGTTGACAAGACCATCCAACAAGCCCTTATCCCCCGTTCTATTCTTATCGTACTATTAGGTGGAATATCTGTCTTTATGACCATCATATTTCCGGTATGGGCATTGAAGTGGTGGATCTTACTCATCGCATTAGGACTTGCTTTGTTCATAGCCATTCCAAGTCAATTACGCTTTCGCTCATTTAGCAAAGTTCTTGCCATCCCAGGTCTGGTGCTCCGTATGCTCAGAAACATCCTGCACATCGATCACAAGAACACCGATTTCATTCATACGGAACATACCACATAAATTATAAACATAAGCAAATATGATTATTATTAGCGATGCACCTGGACAGACTTGTAATCGTCTGTGGAGTTATGTTGGATCTGTTGCACAATGTATCGCTCAGCATAAAAAAATGGCGATACTTTTCTTCGATGAAACAATAGAGGATTTTCCTTCACTCCTCCATTGTCAACACATATACTTCCCATTATGGAACAAATGGTTTCTCGAACATTTCAACGGATGGAAATATTACAAAGGATTAACTTGGAGAATCAAATATAAATACAACAAGTCATGGAATAAAATCTCTGTTATTTTGGGCTTTACCAATGGATGGCAAACACGATCGGACTATCGTTATTTACAACAAGCATTTCCTACGTTAAAGTTAATTTTTCGTCCAAAAGAAGACATTATACGGAAAGCTAATGCCATGATTGAAAAACTAAGAAAAGATTCTGATTTGGTAATTGGTGTTCATATTCGCCGTGGAGATTATGCGTTTTGGCAGAATGGGCGTTTTTTCTATGAACTTGAAACCTATCATCAATTAATGATAAAAATTGTCAAATTATACAAAAATTATCGTGTAAGTTTTTTCATCAGTTCTAATGAAGAGTTTTCTCTTGACATTTTCGATAATTTAAAATGTGAACGTTTCGGTAATGAGCCATCAGGAGCAATCCTTGATCTATATACACTATCAATCTGCGACAGGCTAATAGGTCCTTTCAGTACCTATTCACGCTGGGCTTCATTTATCGGTGAAGTACCTTTGTGTTTCATTGAATCAGAAAATCAACAATTCGCGGAAGATAGCTTTTCTAAAATTATAGACTTCTTTCACTTTGAGAATGGTAAAGAAATATATGATTGGTAATTTTTTTAAATACATTTTTCATGAGTGAACGTGTACATCGTAGCCTGATGAGTATAAAAATAGGATTGGTTTTCTACATCCTTTCCATTTTTTTATCATTCTTTTCGCGAAGAATCTTTTTGGATTGTTTGGGCGAAGAATTTATTGGCTTGACTGGTATACTAAACAATATCATGAGCTATCTAAGCGTTGCAGAGCTTGGAATAGGAACAAGTATCATCTATTTCTTATACAAGCCCCTACAAGAAGACAATCATGAAAAGATTAATGAAATCATGTCTATGTTAGCCTTTTTATATCGACGCATTGGTTTCATTATTGGAGGTGTTGGATTGTTGATTAGTTTCTTTTTCCCATGGTGGTTCAGCAAAACAAATATAGGTCTTCCCCTAGTGTTCTTCGCATTCTATGCATTCCTAACACAAAGCATGATTGTATATATCATCAACTACCGTCAATTACTCTTAGCTGCCAATCAAAAAGGATATGTAGTAAGTGCATTCTTTCAGACCATAGGTATCGCTCAATATATCACACAAATAATTATAGCCTACTATTTGCACAATCTTTATTTATGGGTAATTGTGGGGGTAGTATTTACAATCATCGGTTGTATAATACTGAACCATCGTATACGCAAAGAATACCCATGGCTTAATATCAATCTTAAAGCAGGCGGCAAGATGCTTCATACCTATCCAGAAGTTCTAAAGAAGACTCGCCAGGTGTTTGCTTTAAAAATGAAGGATCTAATTCTATATCGCAGTGACGAACTACTTGTTGGAGTTTTTGTTTCTATTACCCAAGTCGCCTTTTACGCGAACTATACCATGATCATCAACAAACTGATATATATTGTTAATATTCTCTCCGATGGAATGAGTGCTGGTGTGGGTAATCTAATTGCAGAAGGAAATAAGAAAAACATCATGAAGGTCTTTTGGGAGATGACCGCAACTCGTTTTTTCATCATGGGAATGGTCATATTTCCTCTACTTATGTTCATTCAGCCCGTCATCTGTTACTGGGTTGGATCAAAATATCTTCTTTCACCATTAATTGTATACCTGTTGATATTCAACTTCTTCCTTCGTCTCCAATATATCACGGTCAATATGTTTGTTGTCGCATCAGGAATGTATGATGATGTGTGGACGTATTGGTGTGAGCTAATCATTAATATTTTAGTGACACTTGCTCTTGCACCCAATTATGGAATTATTGGTATCTTGCTTGGTAAGATCATAAGTGTCTTCTATTTCAATGTTATATGGAAACCCTATTATCTTTTTTCAAGAGGATTTCATGAGAGTGTATGGATTTATTGGCGTGGAATGGCCCCCTATTACATTCTATTTTTTATTTTTGTTATCGTTTCTGTTCTGATAAAGATAATGATTATTGATTTATTAGAAACATCTTTTCTTTCTTTTATTGTACTTGTTCTTACAATTATGCCAATCCTACTAATTCTTTATTTCTATTCAATGTTTATATGTACACTGGGAATGAAGTATTTTGTAGCTCGTAATCCATCTGTATATAATTTGATTAATCGTCTATCACTTATAAAATAACTTATGCACTGGACATAATAACTAAAAAGCAATCACGATGAAATTACTATTTGTTCTTGGATCAATTGCCTCTTTTGGAGGTGTACAAAAAGTTATGGTTGAAAAAGCAAATTGGCTAAACAAGCATGGCCATGAAGTGATGATACTGACTTATGAACAAGCAAATAATTCCATTACTTTTAAAGTACGCCCAACCATCTATGTCAGAGATCTAGACTGTCGTTTCTTTACGCTATACAGACTCAATATCCTTAAGCGTATTATTAAAAAAGCACAGATGAAACGACAGTTCAAGGAAAGATTACATAAAATCGTAGATGAGTTCCATCCAGATGCAATTGTAGCTCCCACAAATACCGGGAATTTCATGAAAGCTATAGTATCTGCCAGGGGAAAAACAAATATCATTATTGAGTCCCACTCTGCCTATAAATACGATATGATGAAAGGATCAATAAAAAAGAAGATAGATGCAATAATACGATTACGTACATTCAAGAAATGTGATTTACTTATTGCATTAACAAAGGGGGATGCTAGTTTCTGGAAAAGGTATATTAAGGACGTTAAAGTGGTTCCTAATCCTACGTCTTTCTATCTCGAGGATATTAATCATGTTGAAAAGATACCTGGACGAATTATCTGTCCTGCGAGATTAGATCCTCAAAAACGGCTTGACCGATTAATCTATGCTTTTTCCCTAATAGAAAAGATACATCCTTCTTGGTATATCGACATCTATGGTGATGGATACCTAAAAGGGCAACTCAAATATCTAATCAACAAATTAGATTTAACAGATCGTATACATATTCTACCACCGACCAAGAACATTGCTGCCGAATTTAGCAAAAGTCAGATGTTTGTATTAAGTTCTGATTGTGAAGGCTTTTCTCTAACACTAATAGAAGCCATGTCTTGTGGAGTTCCTTCTGTAGCTGTAAATTGTCCTTATGGTCCAGGAGAGCTTATTAAACATGAGGTTACGGGATTGTTAGCAGAAATGACAGTTCAGGATCTGGCAATAAAAATGGATTGGATGATAACTAATAACAAAGAGCGCGAAGAAATGAGACAGAGAGCTCATCAATATGCTGAACGATTCAAAGAAAATAATAATATGTTAGAATGGGAAAAAGCATACCTATCCATATTAATAAATGGAAAAAGAATTAATCAATAATCAATAGTTTATTGTCTCTTTTTAAATGGTTTCTCATTGTCTAGGTTACCTTCTCATTTTCCACAATGACTTTATTTAACATAGCGACGGTTTATGATATATAGTATTCAACCAGTATGACGTAATCTGGCTATTGCGACTTTTGATTATTTATGAGAAAGATTGTTGTCTATTATTACTGTCCGCTAAACACGAATTTCCTTTCTGAACCTGCTTTGTAGTCGGCAAATCCAGGAAACCAGCTCTTTCCAAGCCCCCTGTCTCACTATTCTGTGGCAGGGGGACTGCTTATAGCCTCCTCAACAGCTACCTCCCAGTCCTTTTCTGGGTGCTCGAGGAAACCCATGACATCGATGTAGTACATCAGCATAATCCTGACGATGGTTGCCA
>Ga0310786_10002038_pt1 | contig 31655 bp, 71 predicted proteins | sample AusTroGonzalo_MG_FD_203881 | JGI IMG/M metagenome (GOLD analysis project Ga0310786, IMG submission 203881) | Bovine rumen microbial communities from tropical cattle in Woodstock, Queensland, Australia - Gonzalo_03 (v2) (version 2) | ecosystem: Host-associated > Mammals > Digestive system >...
CATGAATTTTCCACCTTGTGCTTCTTCAATTGGTGCATCTTGCTCTTTCATGATCTTTGCTGCTGCTTCAGCTATTCTGTAAGGCTTTATAGTCTTCTCTGCTTTCATTTTCTTTCTTTCTTTTGTTTGACAATTGTCTAGCGATATTTACTACTTCCAAAAATTTCCTAGACATATATAGCCCTAGCCCAGAACGCAATATAGCGTAGCAGTTTACGAAAAGCAAAGACATGATACAATATAACTAATGGACATGTCATACAACATAGACGAAATGTCACCTTACTCTAAAAGCAAGCTTACTGCTTGGCGTGAAACAGATGCAGCAAAAGATCCATGCTTCAAAGCCTTCATGGAAGCATGCCTTGACAAAAGCACTTCAAGCCTTGCTGAGATCTAGATCCATCTAGCTTCTCAAGGCATGGACATGGAAGACAGGTTCTTCAAGAACTCAGTCAGAAAGCAGCTTCCACTCAACTGCCATCTCTTGCTAGCTGCCCTTCAGCTCCAAGACTACCATGTCCAAGCCCTTATGAAATGCAAATGCCTAGACTTTCTTCGAGACGTCTTGGCTACACCAGTTGATGATGGCATGCCAATCAGCGCTAGCTGCACTGATGATGTCCACTTCATAGTCCGAGCAATAGTTGGTATGTCACCATCTAGCATCTCTTCAGTTGATGACTACTACCTCAAACGTGACCTCCAGCTTGCATATGACAAGCTCCTTTATGCTTGTCTTCACTGGCGGTTCATGCTGCCATCTTGGGAAGAATCAGTATTGAATGAAGAAGGACTTAGAATATGAGCACATACCGCTGCGTCAAGAACCAAGGCTATCGTCTTCTAGTAGATGCTCTTGTCATGTTTGATGACAACATGTCTACCTTCGCTGAGCTGCAAGTCACATTAGCAGCTCAAGGCATTGACATCATGAATGACGAGCAGTTCATTGCTGACTGCAGGAAAAACATTCCAGAGTACTTTGACTACATCATAGAAGCATTGAATCTAGATGACACATACTCAAACATAGAAGTAAAGACCAGAAGACTTAAAAGACTACATGCTGCCATGGCTACACCTTTAGCAGATGGTTGCTTTCTATGCTCTGACAACATAAATGACATACAAAGAATAATAGAAAATCTAGCAGACAATGTGACAGACATACTTGACTCAGATGACTACGATGATGAAAAGGACATTCTGCTAGCATCAGAGTACAATGACTTCTTGATAGACCTTATGCTAGAAAGAAGACGGCTGCTAAAGATTTCTAAATAATTATGATAGGTCTTTAAGCTAAGATAAAAGTAAATAGATATACATGAAATCAAGCTGAAAGACCTATTTATGGAAAAGCAGAAACTTTACTACATTGTCTATAAGACAACAAATCTAGCAAATGGAAAGACATATGTTGGCAAGCATATCACAACAGATCTAAATGACAAGTATCTTGGATCTGGAACATTGTTTTAGAAAGCAATATAGAAATATGGTGTGCATAACTTCAAACGAGAGATATTGTTCATCTTTGACAATGAGGTTGACATGCTAGCAAAAGAACGTGAAATAGTGAATGAAAGCTTCATCAAAGATACTAGCAACTACAATCTTGTTGTAGGCGGTGGTGGAACATATGACAGAAACCATGGAAATATCGGAACTAATGACACATTCAGAAAGTTGAACACTAGTCCATGGATTTGGAAGTGCAATCCTTATTTGAACAAGAAGACAAGAAGTTGGAATCTAGAATTGACAGATGAAGAAAAGCGCCAAGGTTGGGAATATGGTGCATTAAGTCGTGCAAACAAGACATTCATAACATATCAACAACAAGAGATGTCATTAGCAACATTTGCTAGATTGAACAAATTAGACTAGAATCTAGCATTAGCTAGATATGATGCTAATTGGACAATACAAGAAATATTGACAATTCCTGAAAATCTACAATTATACAAGTCTATTGAAGAAAAAGAACTAGCAACAACAGATAGAAACAGAAAGATCAGTGAAAAAGTCAAATAGACATTCAAACAAAAGCATGACAACAAAGAAAAATAGGATCTAGAATTAGCTACAAGATGTTTTGCAGAATACAAATAGTTTGGTGCAGAAGCTTTTCGTGAAAAATATTCAAATAAAAAAGAACGTAGACATATATATGCATTGTTTAGACGTTACATCAACGGCTATTTGCCATAGGTGAAAAGCACATAGTGTGGAAAGCCAATAATGATTGAGTTCAATGGCTAGACAAAGTCTCGTTCAAAATGGGTAAATGAGCTGAATTTGACATGGTCAGCTGTAAATTCTCTTAAAGACATTGGCATGTCATATCAAGACATATTTTCTGCATTAAGCAACCATCCAAAGAAAAAAACTTCTAAAACAGTTCTTACGTAGAATGAAGTTGTCAGAAAGCTGCTTGCTGAAAACGCTGCTCAGAAAGCAGCGACGACGGGTCCCAGGGCTGGCTAAAAATGTCTATATAAAGGCGCTTTTAAAAGTAGCCCTGGGCTGCTTACCCTGGCTGACTAGTCCTGAAGGCCAGGTCAATGGCCCCGTGTATCGCGCTTGATAGTCCCAGGTCAACTTGACCAGGTCAGTCCATGGAGCTGTCCCAGGGGCAGGCTAGTCAGGTCAGTCTTTTGACTCATGCCTGGCTAGTCATGTCAGCTAGCCCTTGAGAGCAGGTCTGGGTGTCTAAGATGACTAGTCCCAGCTAGCTGCTTGAGGACTAGGCCCAGGTCTGCTCGCACCTAGCAGGCTCTGGCTCTAAGAACAGGGCGGGCTTGTCTGCATGGATAGGGCAGGTAGCCAAAGGGTTGGTGCCGGCTGGTATAGCTGGCAGCCAAATAGCTGTCTGCTGGGCAGTCATGGGATGCTGCCAGGTAATCTTAGATAGCTTCAAAGCTGGCTGATAGATGTACTATCAACCAGCTAGGGATGAATCTTAGATAGCTTCTGGATATCAGGCTAAGCTGACACTCACTATATGGGAGGTATTGGTATGGTCCTTGATTTCAGACCGTGCTTGCATGATAGCATCCAGCTCGGACACTGCATCAACGAGGATGTAGCTGATCTTCTTGTGTTTCTCAAGCTTTACGAGGTATTTGCAAACCATTGTCTTGTCCTCCTTAACGGGTGATCCAAAGAATGGCAGCAACCAGTATTGCGCCCATAGCAAGCCAAGCAGCAAGAGCTGTCCATACGATAATGTCCATCAGAATTTCCATTGTCATCTCCTTAACGTTCAGTACATAGATATTATATCAAAAGCTAGGAGAAAGTTAACCGTAAAGTGCACTGCTTATAGAGCAGCTACCAGAATTATCATAGCAATTGCATAGATTATGCCGAACAAGATGATCAGCCGTATGGTGAATGCCCACTTGTCTTTATTGTCTTTAGCCATAGCTTCCTCCTTATCGGACGTCGTGGTACTGGAAGGTAGGGCCGACGGGCATCTCGATCTGCGGCTGCTTATGCGAGCAGCAGGCAGGAAGGATGGCAAGCATTGCGATGATTCCGAACAGGATGACGCCGAGTGTGACGTCAAACGTCCAGTTGATGGTAGGTTCCTTAGGCATGTCTAAGATCTCCTTTCTAAGATTAGTCATCGTAGTCGTCAACGATACGAACAGCTATGTCGGCACCAGCACCCGTCCAGATGGGGTCATCGACCTTTACCATCGTCTTGAACGAAGCAACTGCGTCAAGGATGAACGTGCCAAATGCAGCCTTGTCGATCGTCAACAGGATTGACGTGTCATATTCATCATCAGGATCGGCCCACGTCCAGGCAGAATCAACCGATGCTGCATAGTCCGTAAGCTTCTTGATCTTCTTGCTTTCACGCTTGGCGAAGCAGGAAGCAGCCGAAAGAATGATCTTGATCTTGTCCATTGTTTTTCTCCTTTAAGTTTAGTACAGTAATATTATATCAAAGTCTGGCAGAAAGTTAACCGCAAAGTTCCGATCAATGCGTGTAGCCAGCGTCACAGACAAGCGTGTCATTGAAGTAGCACATCGTCCGGCCGTCAAAGTAGGTTCCACGGCCAGTGGGCTTGACAGCTCTGTTGATGGCTTCACGTTCAGCTTTGGTGTAGGCACGCTCAGCGACTATGCCTTTGATTCCGAAGGTGCGCTTGAATCTGACCAATGCTCCACGAGCAGTAGCTGCTCTGATGATCTTGGTACGCTGCTTTCCATCTGCGCGGTATTTCACTTTGTAAGGCTTGTTGTCCATAGGTAGTCTCCTTTGTTTTAGATGTTGCTGTAATGTTCGTTGTCAGCGGCGTTCTTTTCGCAGTAGGTAGAGACGATGCCGACGATAGCTGTCGTAATGGCGAGCGTCAACACTGTGATGAGGATTGTGTTCATCTGTTTTTCTCCTTTAAGTTTGGTACACTTATATTATAACAAATGCAGAGATAAAGTTAACCGCAAAGTGCGGTCAACTACCTTAAAGCGTGATGCAATAGCGGCCGTCATGGTAGCCGATGTTCAGACCGCTGATTGGCAGCTGCTTGGCCTTGGCATCAAGCGCGAATGGCTTCCGCTTGAACACTTCGGCATGGGGACCAAACTTGTCTCGTGCCTCTTCAAGCTGCTGGATAAGCTCTTCAATTGTGATCGTGTAGTTAGGCATGGCAGGATCCTTACTTCTTAGCGGTGATTGCAAGAGCACCAATTGCGATGAGGGCTAAGGTGCCAACCGTTATTACGACATTCGCGACAACCATTCCGATGACTTCGTTCATTGTCAGACCTCCAAGCTGGTGCTCAGCCGACCGTGATGATCGGCTCATACGGAGCAGCGTGAGTCACGCGCTCACCCTTGTTGCGCTGACGATCAGCTTTGACGCGAGCGTCGATGATGCCATTGGCGGCAACGACGATGTTGCGGGTGGAGGTGGCGGACTTGAGTGTCACGATGTAGCGATTCATCTTTGTTTCTCCTTTTTGTTTAGTACATGAATATTATAACAAAGTCTGGCAAAAAGTTAACCGTTAAGTGCCTAAAAGTTTTAGACAAAAAGAAGGCTCCCACCGAAGTGGGAGCCACTCTTGGTTAACTTGTTGCCTTACGAATTAGGCGGCCTTTTCGGCAGCCTTCTTCGAAGCTTTCTTCGCGACCTTCTTGGCGGTCTTCTTGACGGCCTTTTTCGCAGCCTTCTTGGCGGGCTTCTTCGCATTCTTGCGAGCGGCCTTGAGGGCGTTGAACTCGTCGATCGCAACCTTACGCGCAACTTTGTTCTCAGCGCAGTACTTACGATACTCAGCGTAAGCTTCTGTCAACTTTTCGACGAGCACCTTCTTCGCGGCCTTGCGGTCATCGTTGAGCGCACGAAGCTTCGTCATAAGTGCGTTGTACGCATCGCGCATAGGGGTGGTGGTCGTCGTGGTGGTCGTTTTCGTCGTTTTGCTCATTTGTTTTCTCCTTAATGTTTGGTACACTTATATTATAACAAAGTCTGGATAAAAGTTAACCAGAAAGGCGCCGAACAGTGCAACTTTTTCTGCGCCCAGGGGCGCGCACAACTATTTAATAATATAAATGGCCAAAAGATTCTAGTTAACTTTTTGCTGGATCTTGTTATAATATGCTATGTCAACTGCTGAAAGTGCTCGACGTAATATGGGTTAGGTCGCCTCCTGTCGTGGAGGAGAACGTTGGTTCGAGTCCAACGGCGGATAAGCAGAAGACACAGGTCTGCATGTTTTATACCGGCCCAAAAAATGGAGACGTCCATGCGTGCTAAATGCTTCGTCCGGTCACTAGCATGCAGATTTTTATTTTATGTATTTGTGGTTAACATTGCTGTAAAGTTTGTTATAATATATTCGTACTAAACTTAAAGGAGAAAACAAGATGGCTACTAAATTCAAGATGATATCTGACGAAGACGTCAAGGTGGTCCGTGCCGCTAGAAAGGCGCTGACAAGGATTGCGAAGAAGCTTCGTAGGTTGAATGCAGCTGAGGACGAAGCGCGTAACGACCCGAACAAAGATACCACGTCTGCAGCTCTCGCGAACTGGCGCATGCTGGATGAAGTTGAGGCGCTGGGAATATCCAGTCTAGATGGCGACCAGCTTTCAATTAGACTTCTCCCCTCTGCTTCTGAGGTGAAAGCAATTACCCTGTAAGAGCGAAAGGAGAGAACAATGACTTACTACGACATAACGCAGAAGATGAAAGACCTGACAATGACCCCATCTGACTGGTCATGGCTTGACAACTATCTCAAAGAGACAGGCTCTGCGCATAAGTATAGTGAGCTTGTGAATGCATACCAAGAGCGTGAGCGTGGCAACATGCCTATCTGTGACACTGACTTTGGACTGTGCCGGTACTGTGGGTATGGATTCAAGTGTGGGTACAAAGGCTTCTGCGGCCATCAAAGAAAAGCAAAATAGTTAACTTTTCTTTAGGTTTTGATATAATGTCTATGTACAATGCAGAAAGGAGAAAACAATGAATATTTATAGATTTACAACTCGTACGCGTTGCGGCAAGACAGACATCATTGTCCAAGAGGCTGACACGTTGGAGGAAGCAAAGGCCAAGTACAAGTTCTACAATGCCATCCGCCACACGCCGATGAAGCTGATCAAGACTGAGGTCAAGGTCGCTTTTGGTTGCGGTTGGATGCAGATCAAGGAGGCAGTATGAGAACTAATGAACGCATGCTACGCAGGAAGCAGCGCATACTTGAAGACCTAAAGAAAATGAAGGTCGGCTTGGGCGCTACAAAGCATGTTGGATCAGACGCATATCCTTACTACGTGTCGACGGTCAAGATGCTGACAAACGGAAGAGTTGTGGTTGGCATGTATGAGGCTGACTCACATTTTGAGAAGTCGTGGACTGAAGGCGTGATGGTCACAGACAAGTTTGACAAAAACAAGCTGCCTGAATTTTGGCTGACAGTCTGGCGGAATGCCTGGTATCAGTGCGACCAAAACGGGATCTTGCTTGTCCCTCATCGGCAGGACTGGTATTCATTCGGGTATGCAAGCTCTTACCAAGATCCTAGCTTCTGATACTTTTCGCGGGGCTTAGTACACCCTGCATGAGAGCGAAAGCTCGGGCGCAGACGGCTCTTTCTCCTTGCCGCTGCGCCTTTTCTAGTTAACATTGCTGCAGAACTTGTTATAATATTACTGTACTACACCTAAAGGAGATAAACAGATGAAAGTTCTTAAGTTCCTCGGCCTGCTCATCGGAATGGCGCTTGTCACGGCTTACATTCCTATGGGATTCTACATCTGCTGCGTCATCAATGCTGTCGCCCTTTGGAAGCTCGTCAATGACTGAGAGGTGAGACATGAAGTGGTTCAAGCAAATTGACAAGCGCCTCTGGGAATTTGCAGTGCCAGTGGTAGCGGTTGAGATAATAGGGCTGATAGTGGTATTTATTGTCTATTCATGAGTTTGGCTGTTGACTGCAAGTTTTGGTTAATTTTTCGCTAGGACTTGTTATAATATTACTGTACTAAACCAAAAGGAGATGAAACAATGGAAATTCGCATTCGTCAGATTGTCGCCGCCCTCTATGATGGAAAGCCTCTTCACGAGGTTCTTGAGCTCTTCAACGCTGCCTGCAATGCGTAGAAGAAAATGGTTAACAAACTTCTAGTGTGTGATATAATATCCTCAAGGAGAATGCAATGAAGCGTCCAAATTTCAATGAGAAGACAGAAGTCAAGGTGATAAACAAAGACTGCCAAGGCTACGGTGACCGTGGAACGGTAGTCAAGTTGTCAGTCTACATCGGTGAAGACGATGACCCGCTTGATCCAGTCCTTGACAAAGAGCTGCTTAAGAAGGCATATGCTGACGGTCTTGAGCCAAAGATGGTTTGGTGGGCACAAGTCAAGTTCACGAACCCAGATGACTTGAGCTGGTTCAGAGCAGATGAGCTTGAGCCTGTCCAGAAGAAGTTCATTGACATTGATTATATCCGTGAAGATGATCTTGTGATTGGCAAGAAAGCTGATGGCACAGATGCAGTTCGTCCTAAGAACACTGGAGCATTTGAGCCTGGAGACATCATCCAGATCACGACTAAGATTGATGGCGCCAATGCTTCAATTGCTTGGGATGAAACTACTGGAAAGCTTGAGATCTTCTCTCGCACAAATCTGCTTGACTCGCCTGGAGCGCTACGTGGATTCTATGACTACATCAAGACTGAAGTTGAGCCAAAGACTGATTGGAGCCAGTGGTTCGATCTTGTGTTCTTTGGTGAGTGGTGCGTCAGCCATACGGTCCAGTACAACAAGGACTGGTACAATAAGTGGCGGATCTACGACATCTGGGACAAGTCTGTTGGAAGCTATTTGCCGCAGACTACTGTCAAGAATATCTGCAAACGGTTTGGTCTTGAATACATTGAAGAGCTTTACTATGGGCCATTCATCAGTTGGGATCATTGCCGTTCGTTCATTGGCAAGTCTACAGCTTATGGTCCTTCACAAGAAGGTGTTGTAATCAAGAATCAGACTAAGCTTCTTGTTGAAAAGCCTGATGGACCAATCTACATCAAGATCGTTGATGAGAAGTTCAAAGAGGCGCAGCATTCGAACAAAGGTCCTAAAGTGGTTGATCCTGCCAAGGAAGCTGAGAAGCAGAAAGCCGCTGAGTTGGCAAGCACAATTGTGACAGAAGCTCGTGTCCGCAAGCTCATCCTTAAGCTTGTTGATGAAGGCAAGCTGCCTGCTGAGCTGCAGCCTAAGGACATGGGCGCAGTGATGAAGTTGCTGCCGAAGATGTGCTTTGACGACTGCTTGAAAGAAGAGCCTGAGACTGTCAAGCAACTTGGTGAATATGCTGGAAAATGCATTGCTGCTGAGGCTGCAAAGCAGGCAAGGAAGATTGTCATAGGCAACTGACTGCCTTGAAAGTCAGAGGTTTAGTACACCTAAAGTGCGGCTAATTCTCCTAGCCGCACTTTTCTAGTTAACTTTTAACTGTCTTTTGATATAATATATCTGTATTAAACAATAAGGAGAAGTAATGAAGAAGGTGAAGTTCAATTGGGCGGTTTTCAACACTGAGACTGGTTTTCGTCTTACTGAATGGAACACCCATACGATGGCTATTTGGGCAAGAGGCATGATTCTCCACGACCAGCCTGAGCTGCGTGGAAAAATTGAATGCAAGCAAAAGGGATATAAGCCAGCGACCAAAGTCTAGCAAAAGTGATGGCAAAGAAAGCTGACATACCTGATTCATGGTTGCAAAGACTGAAGGCAAAAGCTGCCTCTAGTCCTTGCACTTACAAGATAAGCGGCATTGCCATATCAGAGCATGGCAACATTCTTGGCTATGCTACTAACTCACATAGCAAATGGCAAGTCCTTATCAAGACGCCTGTAGGCCGTGCTGGAACAGCTGAGCATGTTGAACGAATTCTGCTGAAGCGATACACGAACAAGGTCAAGACAATAATCATCTGCCGTTGTGGAAGAAAAGGTGATTTGCTGCCTATTGACCCTTGTCCAGCATGCCAGAAGGCAGCTGCTAAGTACGGCGTCAAGATTGTGTCAGTCATGCCTGGGAATGGCCACAACTATTGATCGGTCCTAGGCACCTAAAGAAAATTTGCATATTACCGCGCTTTTCTAGTTAACATTCTTTAGGGTTTTGTTATAATATATATGTACTAAACAATAAGGAGAAAACAAATGAACTACCTCAAAGCTGAACCTTTCGAATGGACCTCCCCTATGGGCCGTGAGACCCCACCTTGGAAGATCCCAACTAAGATCAACCCTACTTCCCAGTGGGTCATCATCCTCAAAACTTGCAATACTCATCTTAAGGTTAAAGAAATTGCAGCTTTGACTAAGTTCAATTCTATATCTATTACACACAATTTATTCAACCTTTGGGAATCTGGCCTAATTGACAAATTTTATGAAATTTCACCTAAAACTAACAAGCCCATCTCTCGCATAGCTTACAAAATCTCCGCTAAAGGTCGCAAATTGCTCACTAAGTACGGTCTTATTTGACCGTACTTTTCAGTTAACTTTTTGTTAGGACTTGTTATAATATTACTGTACTAAACCAAAAGGAGAAATAAAATGAAAAACCTCAACCTTATCAACTACAACAACTTCGACTTCTCCAAGCTTCCACTTTCTAGCGATTTTCAAATCATTTTTGAAGTTACGTCACCTAAAACTAACAAAACTAAGCTTCATTCTCAAGTCCATTTTCTAAATAACAAACCTCTTACCAAACAGTATCTCGATTCTACATTTAGCACTTTTTGGACTTGCAAAAACTTTTTAGTCAAACTAATTGACATAATTGCAGTTTCTGAAAATGTTGATTTAACAAAGTTAAACTATAGCTATGCGAAATAAGTTGTTAACCGCACTTTGCGGTTAACTTTTTGCTAGAACTTGTTATAATATTACTGTACTAAACAATAAGGAGAAACAACTATGCGTCACCACAATCCTACGTCCACCAGCCTCTGGTCGTTCCACCGCAATCAGAAGTGCTACTCCCCATACCAAAGCGGGCACTACACTTACGAGAAGGCTTCGCCTGAGCGCGCCTATGTGAAAGTGATAAAATTTGTCGCCGAGCATCCAAATTGCAAGCGGATCGATATCATCCGCGCGCTTTGGTGGCCCAATGCTAACAAAATCGACGCCCGCGGCGAGCAATCTTTACTTTTCGCAAATCTCCTTTATGACGATCTCATCGACTATAATGGCAAATATGAGTACACCGTGACTCAGAAAGGCTACGATGTTCTTCGTCGTGCTGGAATTCGCGAGCTCAAAATTGTCAAGACCATCACTTTGTGATGGTCTTTTTGCAATTATAAAGGAAAACAAATGATAGATCATTACACACCAAGCTATACGCCAAGACCTGCATACGAGCCAATGCATAAGTGTCCAACAATTCTTGAACATCCATTCTATCCAGCGTGGTTTCAGTTGGCAATCATTGTTTTTGAGTCGTTTTTTATCGGTTTGATTGTTGGAAAATTCCTGTAAAATGTTAGTTAACTTTCTTTTGGATTTTGTTATAATATTACTGTACTAAACCAACAGGAGAATTCAAAATGAAGAAGACCTACATCGTCATCTACCAGTACAACTACGGCGACCCTCGTACAACGAAGGTAAAAGCAACAGGCGTCTACGATGCCGCTCATCAGGTTGAACGGCGCCGCATTGGAAACTACGTTCTTGACGTTCGTCTGGCTTGAAAGGAGAAATCATGAAAGTTTGGATTGCTACAGCAGTTGACTATGGTGAAACCTGCGATGGAAAAGCCCGAACGCTTGACATCTGCAAGACCAAGGAAGAGGCGCAAGCTGTTGTCAGAAATGACATTGAGCATTGGGCAGATGAGCGCGCTGGAATGCCAATAGTAGTTGATTTTGACAAGATGAGCGCAAAGTACAATTGGGAAACGCTCGACGACGCTGATGGTTGCGAGTGGAACGTCGAAGAAAAAGAGTTGAATTTCAACAACTGACAATGCCAGAAAAATTCTGGTTAACAAACTTCCAGCTTTTGATATAATATTACCGTAAACAACAAACACAACAAAAACTAAGGAGATCCACAATGGACAAGACCACGAAGACCACGACCAAGACCACCACGGCTAAGACAGCTACGAAGAAGGCTGCCAAGGCCAAGACGCCCCGCGCCGATTCCAAGCTGAAGGCCGCGTACAAGACGCTGCTCGCTGAGCTGAAGACGGTCACGGATGCCAAGAAGGACGCCAAGAAGAAGCTGATGGCTGCTCTCACGGCTGCGTATGATGAGTACCGCAAGTACGTGAAGGAGACCTACAAGCCGGCTCGCAAGGCGGCGATCGCCAAGTTCGAGGCTGTGAAGGCGGCTGAGAAGACGGCTCGCACCGCCAAGAAGGAAGCAGCCGCTAAGGCGAAGGCTGAGCGCGATGCCAAGAAGCCGGTCGCCAAGAAGGTTGTCGTCGCCAAGAAGGCGGTTGGCGCTAAGGCTGAGACGCCGGTGATCCGTAAGGCGGCGGCGAAGAAGGTTGCGCCGAAGGCCGAAGCCAAGCCCGAGACGAAGTAAGCTTCGAGACTAGCGGCACCAAGCGCTAGCGCCGGCGGATGCAAGTCCGCCGGTTTTATTTTATTGTTTTGCAGTTAACTTTTCTATGGATTTTGTTATAATATTGATGTACTAAACGATAAGGAGAAAAAATGAAATTTAAGTCATACGTCTTTCGCGCTGAGTGCCTCAACAATGAAAATGAGCTTGTGTTCTCGCATGAGATTGTTGTCCGTGCATTGAGCTACAAGGAAGCATGGGCTGAAGCTGTCAACCAGCTTGCGTGCGATGATGTTCGTCTTGAGCTTTACCAAATCGTCTAAAAGGAGGAATGCAGATGTTTGGAATCGTGTTCAAGAACCAAAATGGCCGTCAAGAGATGGCAATTCGGCGAGTGTTCTCGTCGAAGCAGACAGCTGAGATCACTCTGAAGGCATTGACCGCAAACTTTGGTCCGGCGCTTCGAGCTCGCTACTCCGTCGTTGAGCTGATGATTGTCTGAACTTTATGTTATCGTAACAAACAGAAGGAGAAACACAATGGAAAGACATCAGTATGGTTTCGCAGTCATGAACGATTGCACAGGTGGAATTCGGCGCAAGAGCTTTTGGGGCACAGGTGCAACTGAGCAGCTTTGCAAAGAGAATGCGCTTGCTCAAGCTCGCCAGTATGCTTCGCGACTGTCAGATGAAGCTTATGAGAAGGCTTGTCGGCGTGATCGTAGTGGATATCGGCCGTCTCGTTCGAGCTACACGTTCCAGATTGTTGGCTGCACGCTTTGGCAGTAAAAGAAAGTTCGTGTGTTGATTTCTGATGTATAATATTAGAAAGGAAATCTAGAACATGAGTACGCAAAATACACAGACACCAAGCATCAGCTTTGCTACATCCAATTGGTGGAGCACTAGCTTGACAATAGCAATCATCTTGATCCGTGCATTCCAGAACAACGCAGAGCCTATGAGCCAGTGGTCGGCAATAAGCTGGGTATGGATGACTTTGCCAATGTGGGGCACCGCATTGTTTGGATTGTTCTTTGCGTTTCTGTTCATTTTCATGTGGATTTGGGCAAATGTTCGTACGCACTTCTAAGAGGAGATTTATACAATGACACTTAAAGACGCAGCAAAACGGTACAAAGAGCTTGCAGACGAGCTTGCAGATGCGATCAACAACATCGCTGATGCACGTGACATCGCAAAATTTTTGGCAGAGCAGTGCAGAGACAATGCTGATCCTGCATACAAGCTTGATGAGGCTCTTTCCTACTTGGCCCCAGCTTTGGCTATGACTGTCAGTTATGCTCGTGACTACGCAATCGATGCAGAGAAGCGTGGTGGCAACACAGATGCTACTGAGCCAGAAGATTGATTTTGATGGCATGCTTAGCGCCTTGCCTTAGTACAGCGAAAGCTAAGCGGGTTTAGTACACCCCGAAGCGGCACCTAATTTCTCCTGGGTGTCGCTTTCTTTTACTTATGCGGCTGCTCCAGGGAACCAAGGATTCCAGGGATCAACGGTTCTAGAGGTCTAATATGTTCATATTAACCATGCAACCCAGGAAACTTGACATTTCTAGTTAACCTTTCTAGACTTTTTGTTATAATAAGGATAGAGGCATGGACCTCAGCAAGGTAGGATTTCTTTTAGGCAATTGCCAGAGGAAATCCTTTTTATTTAGGCAATTTGCCTGCAATTGCTAGTTAACTTTTCTTCTGCTTTTGTTATAATATTACTGTACTAAACCACAAGGAGATGATTCAGATGTCCAACGCCTACTACGTCAACCCGTCCACCACGCAGTCCACCACCTTCGCCGCTGTGAAGGTTGAGCGCGGCCGCAAGTTCAAGGGCCGCGGATTCATCGTCTCCGTCAAGACGTCTTCTGGCTCCTACGGTTGGCGCCATACTGGCCATGGTTGGGCGCATGCGTACTACGAGACTGAGACCGCTAAGATCTGGGTCCCCGAGCTCAAGAAGTTCCAGTACGCGAACTTCAACTTCGTCGAGGACGACCAGACGGTTTCGCCTGAAGAGTGCGAGCGCCAATTCAAGCTTTACGTCGAGCATACGATCAACTCGACCCTCGACTGGTGCCGGTTGGTCAAGCCGGACGCTGACGCAGCTGAGATCGCTCGGTTCGCTCGCAACGTGCTGCGCAAGAACCACCCTGAAATGGAAGCTCGCATCAACGAGGTCCTGCCTGACCAGCGCCACCTCGACGACGAGGTCGCCAAGACGATCGCTTGGGCGATGACGCTCAGGACGCGGCCGATGTGGATGTATGGTCGCATGACGAAAGGCGGCAAGCCGTACAGCAACGAGCGTTACGTCGAGATCGCCCGCAAGGCCCTCACAAAGCGCGGTTTCGCTGACAAGCCTGAGTTCGAGCAGGTCTTCGCCGCCGAATGCGCGAAAGCGGGCCTCAAATAAAGTGGCGATTCGCTGAAATTTGCGGTTAACTTTTCTGTGGATTTTGTTATAATATTACTGTATTAAACCTAAAGGAGAAACACAATGAACACGAACATCGACTACAACGCCCTTCTCGCTGACGCTCAGGCGCAGCACGCCCTCCTCAATGAGGTCCAAGCGCAAATCGCCGCCGAACGCTATTCGCTTGCGATTCATGGCGCGGTCGTTGGTTCGCCTAGTCTTTGTCGGCTCGACCATCAGTCTCGCGCCGCTCAGACCAATTATATAGCTTGGATCAATGAGAATATTACGAAGCGCGGAATCACGCTGCATGCGGACCAGTTCACTGGCAAGCCACTCGGTCTCTCGATCGTCGTCGCTGGACGACGGTAAGTTTCAGTATTTTGCTGAATTTCGCGGTTAACTTTTTTCCTGTTTTTGTTATAATATTACTGTACTAAACAAAAAGGAGAAAACAATGAAACGATTTACCGTCCGCAAAGTCAAGTGCCACTCGTACAGCCGCCAAGGCTGGATTCTCAAAGATTGTGGATTCAGGTTCGTAGTCACTGACCGTGAGTGGCGGAACAATCTTGCTGCAGCTTTTGGCAAGTTTTATATAGCCTCTCGTGAAGAGGAAGCAGCGTTCAAGAATGTCGACAGCTTCTATTCTAAGGCTGGAGCGCAGTACGTCGCTGACTGGCTGAATGAGAATCGCAGCGGCATGTATGCACAGCGGATCAGCATTCCTGGCAAGGTGTTCAACGAAGCAATCAAGCTGCATGACACACCAGTTGCATAAATCTCTAAAAATTGGTTAACAAATCTCTAGACTTTGTTATAATATTTTTGTACTAAACCAAAAGGAGAAAACAATGAGACATCGCAATCCTCTCGCAGCTCGCACTTCATTTAGCCATCGTCGTGGCACGCGAATCTACTCGCCGTATGTGCAGCACTACAAGTACACGAAGCCTTCGATGAAGTTCATGTACATGAAGCTTATCCAGTACATCGCTGACCATCCCGGCTTGAAGCGGAAAGAGATTGTTCCAAATGTATGGAAGACCTTCCGTACTGTCAATCGTGGCTACATGAGCGGCCCATTTGCCTGCCTTCTCAACGACGACTACATTGACTATGACAAGAACTATTGCTACTATGTCACTAAGTCTGGTCTTGCGCTTCTTGCTTCGGCCTACCTGAATGACCTAGCTAAGGTCGCACTTAATATGAAGTAAGAGGCCCTAAAGAATTAGACCCTACCAAAAAGGAGAACAACAATGGACAACTGCAGATGGATGGTTATAAAGAACAATGTGCCTGTGCAGATATGCAACAGCATAGAAGAGGCAGAGACGGTCTACCAAAAATATGACTGCGATGAGATTCGCAGAGTAGATGATGACGATGACCAACCTATATTTGCTCCGGCCTATGCTTCAACATTGAACGACTAAAGCCTAACATTTTCCCAAGCAAACGCGTTTGGCTGGAGGCCGCCTACAACGGCGGCCTTTTCCTTTCAAAGGCAGCCTGACCGGAACGCTAGCCATGCCAGCTTAGGAATTCCACGTATGGAGACTTCCATAAGTTTTAGTTTAGATTGCATGGCCTACCGACTTGAACTTATGCAACTGCTTCAGGGACCAACTGTCCCAGGGCGTCACCGTGCCTGTGTTCTAATATGTTCCTATTGACCATGACGCCCTAAAGTTTTTGCCGCCTACCAAAAAATCTGGTTAACTAAAGTCTAGACTTTGTTATAATATATATGTACTAAACAATAAGGAGAACTATGAAGAACCCTACTCTAAACCGCCGCCCAAATCTGTTCAATGCCATCTGCGACATCGCGATGACTAACCATTATTTGGCTCGAAACTCACATTATGTCAACGCTAATTCTCGGCCTCGTGCTGAGTGGACTGAAGCTATTCGCGAAGGAATTGAACGTGGTGACATAAGTTATCCAACTTTCAGAAAGCCGACTTCTCATCCTAAAGGATATCTCGCATTTTTGCGGTATATCGCGAGCTTTGAGAATGGCGTCAAGCGTCGTGAGCTGATGGACCACTTCGGCCTGAAGTCAGTCTCATTCTCAATTGACCGACTCATGTATGCTGGCTTTATCACCCATTGTGAATACACTCACAAATATTCGATATCTTCGTTTGGTCGTGTGTATCTCGCCGCAGTTGACGCCGAGTTCTGCGCATAAGCGCAGAACTTTTGGTTAACAATGTTGCAGAACTTGATATAATATCATTGTATCAAACCAAAGGAGAAACACTATGGCAATTGACAATGACGTGACTGAGATTGAGTGCAAGTGCTCTGACAATCCCGATCTTTGCGGTCGTTGGAAAGTCCAAGACGTGAAGGATGAATGCAGAGAAGTTGGCATTCCTGAAGAGGATTGGTATGAATACTTGTTTGGCCATCTGTTTGTGGACTATGATGGTTGGAACGCTGACATTGAGAAGGTGTTCATGTCGAGCAATGTCATATCGTTGAAGCTGATGATTGGCTTCTATGAGGTGACCCTTACGAAAGGCTACAACTGATGAAAGACGTAAGATGCATTTCTTGTGGAAAGAAGCTTGACGCAGAGCAGCATGACTTTGACAAAGATGGCTATCCAATTTGCCATGACTGCTGGGTCATTGAAGATGAGAAGCTTAAGAAGGAAATGAAATGAAGCGGTTCTATGTGAAGAAAGTGAAGATTGTCTGGCGCAACAGCATGCTTGCTGGCAACCCGATTGAACGGTCGTTTGTCAAGTTTGGCGTATATGATCGCAACTGGCAGGAAGATCGGTTCTGCTGCTGCCCTCGGCCTGGTGGTGAATGGGCTACGAACAATGGCCAGTGTCGGAAGTATCGTGTCGTAGTTGATGATGAGACTATTGCAAAGCTGATTGCTGATAGGCTGAACGAGCTTTTGACGTTTGTTCCTGGCATCAAGCGAATCGACTTCAATGGCCTTAATACTTGGATTCGTGACGCTGAGACCATCAGCAAGATAAACATCAACAAGATTGAATGTTAAGGAGGCAAAATGACAATAAAGTTGATTATTCTATTCTGCGTGCTCATCCTGAAGGAAGCAGCTGAAGTTATGATCTGCTGGTGGCACGGCTACAAATGTGGACTAAATGATGCTGTTAAGAAGCAGAAGAGTTTACAGACGCCAGAGAAATGATATAATATCTTTTGAAAGGTGCAATAAGAAATGGTAGTTAGAATCATATTAGCCATGTTGCTGATAGTGCTTGCTGCAGGATTTGTGTTCTTCGCAGCTAATGTGATATGGCTTGGAACAAAAGAATTTTTCAAAATCTACGGGCCTAAGGCTAAGCCGAAGGAACCGCAGCTTCTGAAAGAAAACAACACAAACAACTAAAAAGGAAAACAAAACATGTCTAGCAAGACAATAAGTTCATTAGTTCTGACAGGCATCTTGGCCATTATTGGTCTCATCTGCTTTGTCAAGACGCTGCATGTCAATGATGTGCAGAACCTGCAGGTCATCCAGTCGATTGATGGCGACATTACAGTCCGGCGTGAAGGCGGATGGTACGCTATGATTTGTCCCCGCATCTGGGAGTACCCCAAGGCATCGGTTGAAATCTGCAACAAGAAAGATAAGGATGCGATCCTCATGCAGTTCAGCAACAAGTCGACTGCGGAGCTCGCCTGCCAGATCGGCTATCGTATTGACTCGACCAATGATGAGCAGATCGTGAAGCTTCATCAGCTGGTCGAAGGCGATCCTGAGAAAATTTGGAAGATTGTCCAGACTTCGCTCCAGACTGCGGCACAGCGTGTGGCATCGCAGTATACGCCATCCGAGTCCGTTGAGAAGTTCGATGAGTTTCAGTCCAAGATTGCAAAGGCCATCCTCCATGACCCAGACCTTCTTGAGAAAGGAATTGATGTCGTAAGCTTCACTTGTGCTGGTCTTCCAGAGTATGATACTGAGACTAAGACTCAATTCTCTGAACAGAAAAAAGCAGATCTTGAGAAAAGACTTGCTGAAGCTCAAAAGGTTAAGCTCGAAGCTGAGAAGCTGAAGGTTGAAGCTAACTACCAAATGCAGATTGCTGAGCAGAAGGGTCAGGCTGAAGCGCAGATGGCTAAGGACGTCCAGTCCAAGGAACGAGAGAAGAAGATGGCCGAGATCGAGGCTGCTAAGCAGGTTGAGGTCGCTAAGCTCGAGAAGGAGAAGGCTGTCATTGAGGTTGAACGTCAGAAGGAAGTTGCAAAGGTTGAGGCTGAGAAGGCGCTAGCTGTTGCTGAAGTCCAGAAGCAGACTGAGAGGGAAACTCTTGAAGCTATCAAGCTGAAGGCTGAGCAGCAGATCGAACAGGCAAAAGCTAAGAAGCAGAGCATTGAGTTGTCTGGTGCGATTACTGAAGTCCAGCAGGCGCAGCTTGACCTGCAGCGTGATGTCGCTAAGTACAAGTGGGATGCGCTTGGCCAGGCAATCGCTGGCCTGAAGCTTCCGCAGATGATGACGATCGGCGCTGGTGAATCTAAGGGTGGTGTCAATCCGCTTGACCAGTTGATCCAGACGCTGACGCTCGAAAAGCTTAACGGTGTTGGCACTACACCGGCTAAGAATTGATGGTAATCTAACTCATCGATTAGTTCCTCCACGCCACTGTCACAACCAGTGGCGTGGCTTTTATTTTCTAGTTAACTTTTCTTAGACTTTTGATATAATATTAATGTACCAAACAAAAAGGAGAAATCAAAATGAAGAACACGAAGAACGTTAAAATCTGCCTCATCACCGATCGTGGCCAGCGCCTGTGGTTGACGATCAACTACTTCTCAATTCGTGGTCGCAAGCCTCGGAAGCATGTTGACAACTTCTATCTCACCGACAATTCTCGTTGGGCTACGGCTGTTCCTGTAAAGGAAGCTCGCAAGTGGATGCGTGAAGCTAAGTATCTTGCTGCTGGAGATGGAGATGTCATCGAAAAGTCGATGTACATGTTCGGTGGAAAGCCGACTACCCTGAAGGCAGCTGGATTGCGCTGAAAGTTCTAGTTAACTTTCTGCAAGACTTTGATATAATATTACCGTACCAAACGTTAAGGAGATAACAATGAAGAAAGTTGCAAAAAGGAAAACTGCCGCTCAGCGGCGTAAAGCTGACCAGAAGCGTGAAGACAAGATTACAGAGATTCTCTCTAAGGTCTCTGAGATCTGCAACTACGCGATTGAGAATCTTTGCACTGAGCCGGCACAGTTCGAAGAGCTTGAGTGGATGCTGCGTGACGCTATAAGGTAAGAGAGGTCAAAATGCCACAATCACAATTGAATGCGTATCTGTCACTTGCTTATCGGCTGCCTGAGATTGTCAAGCAGCTGGAGATAGCAAACAAGCTAAAGGCAATAGAGCTGAAGCTTAAGTTCAATGGATTTGTCCGTCCTATACCTACATGGGCGGAAGATGTTGACAAGCTTTTGAAAGGTTAAGGAGAGAAAAATGGCAAGACGTTCAGATGACTATATTCCTACTTATGCTGATCGCATGGTAGAGCTTGAGAAGCAGCGTGAGTACATGCGTGTGAATGGAGATCCTCGCGCTAAGTACACGATCAAGTACAAGATCTACGGCAATGAGCATACTGAGGATGTGTGGGCGTTGTCTCAGTCTGAGGCTATCAACCAGCTGAAGAAAGACTGGAGCATGAATGGAATCTACATTGAGATTGTCGCTGTAGCTCAGACTGAAAAGTCCGAAGCTGAGAAGCGTGCTGAAGCGAAGGAGAATGCTGATGACGGAGCAGGAGTTCAGAGCTAAACAAAAAGAAGTTCTTCTGAAGGTGGTACGAGCTGAAGTTCTTGAGGACTTTAGCCAAGACACCGTTGTCAAGCTGCTTGCAAACCAAAAGATCCCTGAAGATCTGCTGTTGCATAATGAGCTGACTGATGAAGAGATCACTTTCATATTGCCATTCAAGAACGGTGCTCTTCCTACTGCTGAACGCCGAATGACACGAATGGCGGTATGCAAGCTTGAGAAGAAGGCATTGGCTAAGTTGCAGGCTGAGCTCGCTAAGCTTGGCATCAACAGCCTTGACGATGCAATTGAGACTGGTGCTGGACGTGGATATGCTAAGCGTGCTGACAAGAAAGAGTAAAAGTTCTAGTTAACTTTTCTCTAGATCTTGTTATAATATTAGCGTATCAAACAACAAGGAGAATTATGGATATCAAAGAGTTCAAGAGGATGTTGCTCGAAGGTGTGGTCACCTTCAAGTATCGTAAGGTTCGTGCTGATGGTTCTGTTGAGGAGCGTCCTGCACGTGGAACGCTGAAGCCTGACTTGCTTCCTAAGTCAGATCCAATCGTCGCTAAGTTCAAGGTCACTGACATTGTATGGGCTCAGAGCAAAGACGCGCCTAAGACTAAGCGCTGCACAATCTGCTTGACGCAGAATGACATTGACAAGTGGGGCGGGACTGCCATGGAGGATGATATTATCCGTGATGCAATTGAGCTAAAGTTCCAGTTTGCAGTTGAGGAGTTTTCCTATTGGCCTGTTGACATAGCTTATGAGAATAAGCGCAAGACGCCTGAAGGCAATGTGTTCTACTTTGACTTGGACAAGAATGAGTATCGCTCGTTCAAGTTCGCTAATCTTATCGAAGACTAAGGAGAAAAACAATGATTGACCCAAATGAACGTTACACGTTTATTGACAAGAACTGGAACAAGGGAATTTCTTTCCTCGATCCAAAGTCAGACTACTGGAAGAAGAATCGGAACATCGGCCAGTCAGGTGTGCGGAAGATAAATGAAGCTCTCCGCGAAGGTGAAGGCAAAGTCACTCGCGAAGCTACGCCCGCTGAGATCGCTGAACTTAAGGCTCCCTAAGAAAGGAACAACACAATGTTGATGAATGTTACTGATTGGCCGCTGCAGATGATGCTCGACAAGTTCTGCAAGAACCGTTGTTGGCAGGTCATCTCAAAGCATTATGATGTTGAGAAGAAGCAGCTTGTTGCACGGTGCATGGTTAATGCTGACATCACTGTTGTCAATACTGCGACATATGATGAGATCTGCAAGGAGTTTGGTTGGAAGTCATTTGACTTTACGCCTGACATGCAGACGGTTCTTCCTGTGCCTGATCCTGAAGGCTACTACAATGATCCAAGCGTCTCTCGCGTGAAGTATGACAAGGATGGAAATCCGATCATCAGGCGTGCCCGTAAGTCAAAGAAGAATTCTGATGCGAAGTAAATAGCATCATGAAGAATTTTGACTTTACATATGTTGAATGTTGGGGCTTCAGCGCTCCTCGCAATAAGAGTTGGACAAAGCTTGCTGATAAAGCTTTCGCAAAGAATGACAAGCAGGCATTGAGAGATCTTGAGGCAAGCCTGAAGTGGAATGTTGAATCATCTTACTATAGGCTTGTTGGAGCTGGAGTGAAAGATCTTGACTCTGACATTGAGTACTTCGTAAGCTTCAACAATGGCAAGAAGCTATGGGACATTGAGATCAAGAACAGCAAGACTGCTGAGGTGCTGCCTGAAGACAGAGATGAGTTCTTCAAGTCTGACACATTCAAACAGCTCCTGAAGCAAGCAAGCACGGACATTGACGCAGCTGCTAAGCTATATGAAGAAGTTGTCAAGCAACATATTGAAGCCGGCGAACTGATGGATGTCGATGAAACAAAGGCAGAGGCTGTTGAGGCCATGATGAAAGATGGAGCCTTAGTCAAGAACTTGAAAGCTGGCAAATACATAAAGTGATCTAACATATACGAAGACAAGTCACTGGCCACCCCTTCAACATATAGGCGGTGGCTTTCTTCATCATTTTTTCTAGTTAACTTTTCTCTAGATCTTGTTATAATATTATCGTACCAAACAAAAAGGAGAAAACAAATGAACTACTACGTAGAAGCTAACAACAGCACCGGTTCTCTTGCTGAGGACATTGAGGCTGAAGATCTTGTTCAGCTTGCACAGTTCGTGCGTGAATCGTTTGCACGTATGAATGGCTGCCGCGACACGTCTGAAGTTGACTGTTCATGGATCGGATTTGAATATGACCTCGTTGAAGATGAGGATGGAAACAACATCACGCTAGAAGCTAGCAGATACGTCTAATGAAAGGAGATCTTAAGATGGCTATTGACCAGATGGAATATTGTGGAGAATGTGAGCATTACGCTGAATGCCAAGCTCGTACTGGTGAAGGTCCTTGCTTGTATGCTCAAGAGAAGGACGCTGAGGAAGAGGCCTTCCTGAAGGAACTTGAAGCTGATCTGTGGGCAATGGATGAAGATGAGTCTTATTTTGCGCAGGAGGAAGACAATGCCAATTGAACAGCAATGGGATGACAAGCTCGACCAGCTTGCAGATGAGTTTGAAGAGTGGCTTTCTGATGCCGACAAGAAACATAAAGAAGAGCTGCTAGACATATTGCAGCTCCTGAAGGCACGGCTGAATACGTATGTCGCTGAATATGGCGTAAAAGAAGATTGACAAAGGCAAGTCTTGCGCCTGAAGCAAGACAGGTTTGGTACACCTGAAGCTGCACCTAATTTCTCCTGGGTGCAGCTTTTTATGTGTAAAGTTCTAGTTAACTTATTCCTAAGTTTTGTTATAATATGGCCAGAGGCATGGTCCTCAGCAAGGTAGGATTTCTTTCAGACAATCAAAAAGAATATTTTCTAGTTAACTTTTTCTAAGAACTTGTTATAATAGATATGTACCAACCAATAAGGAGATAAAATGAAGATTCAAGCAATCGTCGAATTTCCGCGTCCTGTAGGTGACTGCGAAGTGGGTGACAGCATCCATGTTGATGTCGACACAGACTATGTCGAAGGCAATGCCGATGCAGTCAACGAGTGGGTGCGCCAAGAGCTTGAGAGCATGTTCATGAGGCCGTTTTGGGATGAGGACTTCAACATCACCAACATGCCAGACATCCTGGAGGAGATCACTTTTGAGGAGTTCAACGTCAAGGTCGGCTGAAAATTCTAGTTAACTTTTCGCTAGACTTTGATATAATATTACCGTACCAAACAAAAAGGAGAAAAACAAATGACTAACACTACTCGTCAGATCCACACCGGCTTCTACGCGCCTCGCGCTAAGGAGATCATCAACGCGCTGCAGACTAAGGCAATCAACGATTGCAGCAACTGCAAGCGGACGTTCAAGATCAAGTCCGTCCGTTACCTCACGGTCGACATCGCAGTTGACAACGAAATCGTGTTCAATTGCAACTCCACCGGTCGGTGGACGTCTGAGACTTGCTTCAAGGGGTGGAACGATGCACAAGCCCTCAACCACATGGCTTGGGTGTACAAGAACATCATCGTCAAGAAGCTCGCTGGAACCAACGCTGCTTGGAAGCGTGACTGCACCGCCGAGGTCGTTGTTGAAGGCGTGAAGTTCACTGTGCAGGAGTTCTACTGCATCTACGATGCTATGCGTCAGCGGAAAGGTGCTGACAAGCGGTATTCGAAAGAACTTGTTGAGAGTCTTCGCGGTTTGCCGCTCGACCCCATCATGACTGAGATGAAGATTGCTCAGCAGGAAGAGATTGCTAAGCTCGAGACCGAGCTGAAGACTCGCATCCAGAATCTTGAGCACGAGCGCTACGAAGAGCAGGAAAAGTCCCGCAAGTTGATTGCTCAGCAATACGCTGACAAGATCGAAGCTGCTAGGAACGAGACTGCAGCTGAGATTGCTCGAATCCGCGAGGAGATGAACGCGATGTTCGTCGCTGCGTAAATGAAATCTGGCGAAAGTTCTGGTTAACTTTTCGCCAGTTTTTGTTATAATATTACTGTACCAAACAAAAAGGAGAAAACAAATGAACGAATCCACCAAAATCGACCAGCACAACGTCATCTGCACCAACGAGGCGATCGAGATCATCGAAGCTTCCGTCCGCACGCAGATGGCTAATCCATCACTCGCCGGCTCGCTGCCCGCTATCATGCTTCGCGGAGCACCTGGCGTTGGCAAGTCCACGATTGTGCGTGACATTGCCAATCGCCTCGGCATCGAGTTCATCGACGTTCGTCTCTCTCAGCTCGAGCGCGTCGACTTCTGCGGTCTTCCGTCTGTGAACGACGGCACGACGACATGGAACGTTCCTTCGTTCTGGCCTCGCGACAAGAAGAGCAAGGGAATCCTCATGCTTGACGAGATCACTTCGGCACCTGCCGATGTGCAGGTCGCTGCTTACCAGTTGGTTCTCGACCGTCAGATCTCCAACTCGAACTACAAGCTGCCTGACGGTTGGTACATCATCGCTGCAGGCAACCGTACGATCGACCGCGCTGTGGTCAAGACGATGAGCTCTGCTCTCGCTAATCGCTTCATGCACTTTGAGGTCGACGCCAACGTCGAAGATTGGTACCAGTGGGGTGTTGCGCATGACATCAATCCGTCGGTGACGGGCTTCATCAAGTTCCGTCCTGCGCTGTTGAGCAAGATGGACGGCCAGAATCTTGAATGTGGATGGCCGTCTCCTCGTTCGTGGGAGCGTGTCAGCTCGATGCTGCCGATCTTCGGCGACAACGAAGAGGTTCTCCGCAAGGTCGTCTACGGCTTGGTCGGTCCGAGCGCTGGAGTTGAGTTCATCGAGTTCCACCGCACCGCTAAGAAGTTCGACGACGTCCTCGAGATGTTGACGAACCCTAAGGCGAAGGTCGTGATTCCGTCGAAGGCTGATGAGAAGTGCGCGTTCGCTGCGGCTGTCAGCTACTTGCTGTGGAACGGAAAGAACGAGAAGGATGACAAGGTCCGCGTCGAAGGCATGTATCGGATCATCAACGAGATGACTTCGGACTTCGCCGTCATGATCGTTAAAGCGGCGATGCTCGGCAACACGCGAGTCGCTCGCATGAACGCCGTCAAGATGATTTGCAGCTCGAAGAGCTATGCCGAATTCGCGAAGAAGCACGCTAAAGCCTTCGCCGATCGTCACTCGCTCGACAAGTAATTGAGCTTAAGGCGACTGCTACGCCAAGTTAGCAGAGGTTTGGTACACCTGAATGTGGTCGCAATTTCTCCTGCGGCCACATTTTTGCAATTATAAGAGGCTCCCCTGAAGCCAACTGTCCCTGGCGACAACGGTTCTGGAGCTCTAATATATCTATATTATCCGTTGCGCCCAGGGATCCTTGAACTTTCTAGTTAACTTTCTCTAGTTTTTTGTTATAATATTACTGTACTGAACTTGAAGGAGAAAACATGAGTCGCACAATCGCAAAACCAAATGCGCGTGACATCGCGCCTGAGAAGCTCGCCGAGCTGAAGCGCAACGCCGCAGCAATTCTTGCTGACACACGCATGAACTTCCAGCGCCAGCAGCCGTTCGTCGGTTCCGTGTCAATGTCGCTGAATCTTATACCTACTCGCGACAGCCGCAATCCGACAGCTGCCACTGACGGCACCAACCTCTATTTCGACATTGCGTTCCTTTCGGAGCTGAGCCCCAACGATCGCATGTTCGTTCTTGGACATGAGGTCTACCACAACGTCATGCTCCACTTCATTCGTCAAGGTGGTCGTGACCGCCAGTTGTGGAACATCGCCACAGACATGGAGGTCAACGCCATTCTCGCTGAAGATGGTCTTATTCCTCCGCAGTCTGCTATCCTTCCTGAGAAATACGGCTTTGAGCGGAACAAGTCCGCTGAAGAGTACTACCAGTTGCTTATCGAAAAGCAGCAGCTGCGCCAAACGCGGAATTCTGCTGGTGACGGCGAGAAAGGCGATGGCCAAAGCCAAGGTGGTGATGGAACGTCGAATCCTGGAGCGGACAGCTCTGGCAATGAGAATGGCGAGCTGAACGGCCAGTTCGACAAGCACATCTACGACGATGAGAACCTCGCTGAAGCCGACGGTCCAAGCGACAAAGCGGACAAGTACGGCAAGGTCGGCAAAGACGAAGACTTCCAGCCGAACGTCAAGGAGCAAGTCGTTGAGAAGATGCGTGAAGCGGCGGTTTCCGCTGCTCAGCAGATTGAACGCCAGCGTGGAGAGCTGCCTGCTCATCTGCAGCGTCTCGTCAACAACCTTCTCGAGCCTGAGATCGATTGGAAAGAGAAGCTCACGCAGTTCACCACCAAGTGCATGAGCAACGATCCTACGTGGAATCGTCCGAACCGCCGCTTTGCTCATTGCGGAATGTTTCTGCCTGGTCACGAAGGCAAGCAGCTGAATGTCGCAGTTGTGCTTGACACGAGCGGCTCGACTGCAGTTGACGCTGAGCGTTTTCTCGCTGAGCTGCATGGAATAATCAACGCTTTCGGAAACTACAAGCTGACGATCGTCCACTGCGATACGCAAGTCCAGCACGTTGATGAGTTCGACGTCGATACGCCGTTCATCTTCGACGAGAATGGATATGAGATGCATGGTGGTGGTGGCACTCGTCTTCGTCCTGCGCTCGAGTATCTCGACGTGAATGGAGTTGAGGCTGACGTCTGCTTGATGTTCACTGATGGCTACACTGAGAAGTTCACTGAAAACATGGCTCCTAACTGCCCGACGATGTGGCTGATCACGCCTGGTGGAACTAAGCAGAATGCTGGCTTCGGCGAAATAATCGAATTTTCGTGAGTGGTGAGTGCCACTCCTTCAAGTACAGTACACAGCCGGTCGCAAGACCGGCTTTTTAAGTATCCTTCAGCGTGTACTCTCAACATGCTACAAAAAAAATGATGCTGGTTGCGAGTCTGAACGAATATCATCATGGATGTAAGGTGGTGGAGAGTCGTTGCATTCTGATGCATCCCTGAGCAGTTGGTTCAGAGCCGCCACAAGACTAATAGCAATAGCAGAGAATGTGGCGCTTCTCCACCAGTCAACAAGTTTTCTTTCGTAGGATGCGAAAGAAAAAATGAAGCCTTGTGGAGAATCGCAACTAGTTTACTTAGACATTTTTTGTGTTAAAGATATAGTGATTGTCAAAGGTTCTTAGACTCATATAAGTCTAAGCTGCTCTATGGAATCCAAATCATGCGTTTGGACATTTCAAAATCTTTTAGTTAGCTATGAGTATTTTAACTTATAAGTAGTCTTCATGGACGAAAGGTCCCAGGGCGTCACGGTTCCTTTAGTCTAATATATTCATATTGACCATAGTCCCCAGAAAATATGCACTTTTTAGTTAACTTATTCTTAAGTTTTGTTATAATATTAAAGTTGGTTGATTGAATGCATGTAGTCCAATTGGTAGGACTCCGCGTCCGTCGGCAATGTGGGTTCGAGTCCCACCGTGAGATAGATCAGCGTCCGGACAACAACTGGTGGAGTGATTTGCGCGACTCCACCTTTTATTTGCTTATTTTCCGGTTAACTTATTCCTAAGCTTTGTTATAATACAAATACGAGGCATGGTCCTCACCATGGAGTGATTGCTTGCAGACAATCAATAAAGATATTTTTCTAGTTAACTTTCTTCTAGAATTTGTTATAATATATACGTACCAAACTTGAAGGAGAAAACAAATGAACCTCATCGAAATCCTCGCGCAATACGGTCTCACGCCTGCCGGCATCAAAAAGATCTACTACGGCGGCGACAACTGCTGCCGTTGCGGCTGCAAAGGCCGATACGCTGATCGTGGAACGCCGCTGTTCACGCGCTACATGAACATGATTGCTAAGACGCCTCTCGCAGGTGAAGCTGAGATCGCCAAAGACAAGTACTGGCTGAATCTGCCGACTGAGACCTCAACGTACATCGGCAAATGCTTTTGCCTGTATTTCAAGGATTAAACTTTTTGGTTAACAAATCTCTAGATTTTGTTATAATAATAGTGCCAAACCAAACCACAAAGGAGAAAAACAATGACTAAAGAAGCAAAGTTCCAGGCCGACTACAAAGCCCTCGCCACGCAGATGCGTCAGGTCAAGCAGAAGTTGCGCCTCATCAAGAAAGAGCTCACGCCGCTCGTGAATCGTGCGCATGCGATGTGGGAGCGCGGTGACAAGACGATGTACGATGAGGGCAAGGGCCGAATGATTACGCCGAAGTTTCCCGCACTTCCTCGCATGATGGAGGATCTTGAGTATTGGATGGGTCTTGGTGACGATATTCGTTGCGTGATCGAGTCCCTCTAAGGAGACAAGCAGATGAAAGAGAAGTTCTACATTGTCGCTGAGCGAATCAATCCGCAGCTTGGAACCTACTTGAGCGATGTCTATGTCGGAACCAAGCGAGTCAACAAGCAGACCATCTCATGCGTGTATGAGCGCTTCGGTGAGAAGCAGACGATGCGGTTTGAGAAATACGTTGAGCCGGAAAACCATTCCCATTGTGACATTGGCGGTGACAACTGCGTGTATGGCTCGATGGCCTACTACGGATTCGATACGCCTGAGGATGCGGCAGCCTACCTTACGAAGCGGTGGCCTAAGCATTACAACTTTGAGCGCTGCATGAAGAAGCTGCAGGCAGCCTAACAAAAAGGAGCGTGCCATGAAGAACTACATTGTTTGGTGCCATCCTAAAGGTGAAGAGCCTTGTTGCCGAACTGAATTTGTGCGTGGCCGAACCACTGGTGCAGCGAAAAGCTTGTTCAAGCTGATGTACCCAGAGTTGAAGATTGACCGGATGAAAGTGTGGCATTAAGACAGCCTAAAGAAAAGGAGAGCTTGAAATGAAGAAGATTGTTCTAGAGATCCAAGACATCAGATGGCCTGTCGTTTTGGCCAATGCGCCGAGTGATGGAAAGTTTGAGTTCACTGTTGATGATGACTTTGATCCTGACGACGACAAGAATGCGGATGCTGTCATAAAGATGATTGATGAGCGGATGGATGATGAGTATGGCTACAGTCCGCTTGACTATACGTGGGCGCCAGTGAAGCCTAACAAAACTAAGACGGCCTATGAGCAAGTTGCAGATGCGTTGGGAGATGCTGGCCATGATGTTGAGTTGCAGGATGATGGCACACTGGTGGCCTACCTAGATGGTGGACAGACCGTACATATTGTTCTAGATGTGATGCCAGAAGTCTAAGATATTTTAGAAAAACATCTAGTATACATGTGACCTAGATGTGATATAATTAACATAGAAAAACAAGATGAAGCCTACAAGAAAGGTAAAATCAAAAATGAACAGAAAGAATCGTAGACTCTACGCTGAGTCATTCCTTGACAACATCAACAAGCTCTCCAAGCGTGGCACCAGGAAGGCCTACAGCAACGACCTTCTGATGGAGGTCCAGCTCGCTCGTGAAGCTGATCATTCACGTGGTTTTGTTGAGCATTTGAACCGTACCGGCTATGGCACCCGCCGTTTCCGTGTGTGGGGCGGAGAGCAGTTTGGCCTTGAGACCAAGTCTGCGTCAGGCCGTTCCTACAAGGAGTATACGCTCGGCCAGATCCGTGAAGCGTTGATGGCCTAATGTTTTGGCAGCCGTCTGCAAGCACCTTTCCATAAAATAATTTTCTCATGGTTATGTTGGAACCTTAATGCTTGCAGATGGCCTGCCTTTGACAGCCTAAAGAAATTGAGAAGATAGACATGAATACTTCTAAGACATTAGTTTGGGAAGATGAAGACAACGTCAGGTCTTATCTTCCAGTTCTTAAGCACTACGGCCTGCAGCTTTTGAATTGGGTTGAGGTCGGAACATATGAGACAGAGATCACTATCTATGGGCCTACCGAAAAGGTTGATGCTTTTCTTGCAGACCTAGAAGAGGGTTGTGTTGAGCCGCTTGAGTCCCTGTCCCGCAACAATGAATTTGATGAAGACTACCAGACTGCGCTTGCAGATGCTATAGCAGCCTGCAGCAAGGCAGCCTAACAAAAACGAAAGGACAACATGGGAGCTAAGCTTAATGAAGCACCTATTCTGAAGGCAACGTCTGTCAAGCTAGGCGATGGCTTGATCAGCATCCTTCTGTATGTGCACCATACTCCGTTGAAGGAGAACAAAGGAACAGACAAGTCATGGTATCGGTATGAAGGCTTGACTGCAACAGAAGATGAATTGAAAGCAATGGTCCAGGATCTAGCGTCAGACGCCAAGAGAACCCTACCGTGGAAGTGGCCTACTAAAGAGCCTACCTGGAACCCTGACTGGCATATGTCTTATGATGGCCATGAGGACAATGCGCGTTTCGCAGCATGGTTGAATCTAAGAATCAAGAAAGCCTTAGATTTTCCGGCTTACCTGGATCTTATCAAGAATGGCAACTCTAAGTTGGCATCAGGCAAGATCAAGCACTCAGACGCAGCTACATATGACTGCGCAGAGCCTTATGAACGTGATGACGGCCAGACAGTTGACATCACCAGCCAGCAGAGCCTGAAGGATGCCGTTGGCCATACATTCTGCCATAGATGTATCCTGAAGCGCAACCTGCCAAAGATCGTTCCAGCAGCATAATAAAGTTTACATTCAATCTAAGTTTGATATAATATCAATAGAAACAAAAACAAAGGATAATAACATGTCACAGATGACAATCAATACACCCGACTCCGTGATGGCAGCATCTATTGCAGATGACTTCATCAAGCAGGGCTTCGCGTTCCCTGACATCAAGCGGATCATCTTCAACACTGGCACCAAGACCGTGAAGCCAGCGAAGAAGGATGAGACTGGCAAGGAGATTGAGCCTGCAGTGACTCGCCCTGCGCTCGCAACTATCATTGAGTATGTCGATGGATCTAAGGTCTCTGTCGTCAACTCTGAGACTGATCCTCTTCATCTGGATGGCAATGGTCGTCCGTCAGAGCAGGACAAGGAGAACGGCATTGCGCATGCGCTGGCTAAGACCCTTCTTGCTTCTAAGATCAAGAATGGCCAGCTTGGCAGCTGCAGCCGTGACACTGCTGGATACGGCCGTATCATGCGTGAGCTTGTCAAGTCTGCTTACGACCAGCAGGAGGAGCGTGCTAAGCGTGAGGCTGCTAAGGCTAAGGCCAAGGCTGAGCACGATGCCCGTCAGGAGGCAGCTAAGGCTAACAAGGCCAAGCGTGCACCGAGCCTTCGTGACTGCGTAAAGGATCTGCAGGAGACAATTGCTCTTCTGCGCGCTGATCTCGAGCAGCTGAAGGCGGCAAAGTAATGATGCTTTAAGGTATGAATCTAGACAGCTAATTTCTGTAAAGCTGTCTAGATTTATTATCTT
>Ga0310786_10002039_pt1 | contig 31646 bp, 53 predicted proteins | sample AusTroGonzalo_MG_FD_203881 | JGI IMG/M metagenome (GOLD analysis project Ga0310786, IMG submission 203881) | Bovine rumen microbial communities from tropical cattle in Woodstock, Queensland, Australia - Gonzalo_03 (v2) (version 2) | ecosystem: Host-associated > Mammals > Digestive system >...
GAGGTAATGCAATACAGAGCATATAAGAGAGAGACTAACAAAAATGTAGACCAGTATGAGCGCCTCAGATCGGCATGGGAGATCAGGAGGATGTCCTATGAGGAGGAGCAAGAGCTTGAGGAGTTCAGCAGGGTCTTTGGTGGAGAGTAATGGCTGACGGTACCTTAATATTTGACACTAAACTGGATAACACCGGGCTAACAACCGGACTGTCAAAGGTCGGTAGTGTAGCCAAGGGAGCACTGGGGACAGCAACCGCTGCAGTGGGTGCTCTTGCTGTAGGTGTAGGTGTAGTCAGTAAAAAGTTTGTCGATGCCACTACAGATGTAGCGGCTTATGGTGACAATATAGATAAAATGTCCCAGAAAATGGGACTGACCGCAGAGGCTTATCAGGAGTGGGATGCTGTCATGCAACACAGTGGCACATCTATGGAGTCCATGAAAGCCTCTATGAAAACATTAGCAAATGCCGCTGAGACAGGTAATGAGGCTTTCAAAAAGATAGGTATCACACAGAAAGACCTGCAAACCATGTCTCAGCAGGATCTATTTGAGGCAACTATAGCAGGACTGCAAAATGTAGAAGATACAACAGAGAGGACATATCTGGCTGGTAAGCTCCTTGGTAGAGGCGCTACAGAGCTGGGAGCCCTCCTCAATACCTCCGCAGAGGACACTCAGGCAATGAGGGACAGAGTGAGAGAGCTTGGTGGTGTCATGTCTGATGAGGCTGTAAAAGCCTCCGCAGCTTTCCAAGATCAGCTGCAGGATATGCAGACAGCCCTCCAAGGTGTATCCCGCAATATGACAGCAGAATTTTTGCCCAGTGTGACAGAGGTCATGGCTGGACTAACTGAGATATTTAGCGGCAACTCTGACAAAGGACTTGGCATGATAACCTCCGGCATCACTAAGCTGGCTGATGGAATTGCCAAGGCTGTGCCGCAGATCGCACAGACAGCCGCCAAAATCATAGAGGCACTTGCAACCGCTATTATCCAAAATCTCCCTATGCTCATGCAAGCGGCAATGGATATTATCAAGGAGCTGGGCACTTATATTATCAAAAATCTCCCGCTCTTGATACAGACCGCTATGGAGATCATAGCAGAGCTTGCAATGGGACTGGCTGAGGCTCTTCCTGAGCTTATACCGGCAATAGTTGAGACGGTTATCACCATAGCAGATGGACTGCTGGATAACATAGACATGCTTATAGATGCAGGTATTGAGCTTATACTCGGCCTTGCACAGGGACTGATAGATGCTTTACCCAAGCTGATAGAAAAGCTCCCGGAGATCATAGTCAAGATAGTTGAGGCTCTGATAAGAAATGCTCCCAAGCTCCTTGAGGCAAGTATCAAGCTCATGGTGACACTGGGAGAGGGGCTTATCAAGGCCATACCTGAGGTCCTTAAGGCTATCCCCAAGATCATCACAGGCATCTGGGATGCACTCAAGTCTGCATGGCCCAAGATGAAAGAGGCAGGACTTAACCTCATTAAAGGTCTCGGAGAGGGCATAGCAAATGCAAAGGACTGGCTTATCAGCAAGATCAAGAGCCTCTGCAACAATGCCCTTGGTGCTATCAAGTCATTCTTTGGAATTGCATCACCCTCCAAAAAGTTCAAGTGGATAGGTGAGATGTGTGTTGAGGGTATGGCAGAAGGTCTTGAGGATATGGACAACCTTGCAGACGGTGTGACAGCATCTCTGGGCAACATCACAGCAAATGTCTCCGGAGGTAATGTAGGAGCGGCTACTAATGGCGGTCTTGCATCAGCAGTGGCTCAGGTACTTGAGGGCATGGGTGTCTACATGGATGGTAGAGCTGTAGGACAGGTCACAGCGGCCTCAGTCAATGATACACTCGGCAGATTTGCGGTAAGGAGAGCATAGATGAGCACTTTTGGTCTTTCTTTCATAGATACAGATATCAGCAATTATGTAGCTGACCCTACTATAGCGGTCCATACGTTTGAGGACTTTAAGCTTAAGATGCTCACCATGTTTATCCCTATGCCGGAGCCAAAGGTCCAGACAGTGGACTTGCCCTTTTCTAATGGCTCGGTAGATCTGACAGAGGCAGCGGGCATCACTCCCTATGCTGACCGCAAGGGTCTATCCTTTGAGTTTGTGTACTTTGGAGACCTTATGGACTGGCCTCTGATGACACACAAGCTGGCTAACTATTTACATGGCAAAAAGATCCTGATGATACCGGACAATGACCCAAGCTACTACTATGTAGTACGTCTTGACTTAGATAGTCAAAAGTCCTCCAAGATAGCATGCAAGGTGGTGCTGAGTGGCTCCGCAGAGCCCTTTAAGTACACACTGGTAGCAACACATGAGCCTTGGCTGTGGGACCCTTTTAGGTTCCCGGATGGTCAGATCATCAGTACAGCAGATATAGTGGTCAATGGCACTACCACAGCCACCATACCTGCGGGTGGTGTGCTGACAAGTCCCAGCTTTATAGTCACACAAGCTGGTGCCGGTCTCGGTGTTGTATACAATACTAACCCGCCAAGGACCTTGTATATGCCTCAGACAGGTACTTATAGGTTCCCGCAGATCAAGGCGGGAGGAGACACAGCTACCACTATCACACTGGTAGGACAGGGCAGAGTATCCATAGCATATAGGAGCAAGTACTTATGATCTATGAGGTCTATCTCAATGACAACCTGCTGTACTATCCCAATGATGACAGCTACTCGATAATCAACTCCAAGCTGGAGACTGCACTCAATGAGGCGGGCTCCTTTGAGTGTGATATACCTCAAAACAACATGAGGTACACTGACTTTGACAATGGTCAGCAGCTCCGGAGCGGGATCATCACAGTGCTTAAGGATGGTGTGGAGATATTCTCTGGAGAGGTCAGAGAGGTAACACAAAATTTTGACTTTACCAAGCATATATACGCAGTGGGAGAGCTTGCTTATCTGTTTGACAGCATACAGCCTCAGGCAAAGTATCAAGGTACCATATCTGACATGTTTAGTGCCCTGCTGACAAACCATAATAATCAAGTGGAGACCCGCAAACAGTTCCAGATGGGCAATGTCCTTGTGACAGATCCTAATGGGTACATATATCACTTTACGAACAGAGAGGACACTTTGACAGATATCCGGGAGAAACTATGCAACACCCTCAATGGATATCTCAAGATCAGGAAAGTGAGCGGAGTCAGATATCTGGACCTTATCCCTCTGAGTGCGTATGGTAACTACTGCACACAAGAGATACAGTTTGGTGAGAACATGCTGGACTACTCCGCAAACTATACAGCTAATGATATAGCCACCTGTGTCATACCTCTTGGTGTGAGGTTTGATGAGGATCACAGGACAGCTGATGCCATAGAGGGGCTTGATGAGTATCTGACCATAAAAGGGACTACCACAGACAGCTATCATGCCAACACAAATGATGACTTTGTATACATCCAGTCTGCAGTCAATACTTTTGGCTGGGTCAGAGTGGTAAAAAACTGGGATGATGTCACAGTAGCGGAAAATCTCAAGGCTAAGGCAGAGCAGTGGCTCACAGATGCACAATATGCCAAGCTTGAGCTTGACCTTAGTGCGGTAGATCTGGCACTGCTCAATAGTGATATAGAGTCATTTGAGGTGGGAGACACAGTACATGCATGGGCAGAGCCCTATAACATGGATACCACTTTCCCGGTAAGGAAAAAGACCATATACCTCAATGATTTATCAAAGAATAGCATAGTGCTCAGCAATACGGAGACCAGCAAGTCATATACAAGCCAAGTGAGCGATGCTGTGTCACAGGTCAGGGATGATATCCCGCAGACATATACCCTCATGGAGGAGTCAAAGGCTCAAGCACTGGATATGCTCCTGAGTGAGACACAGGGAGGATATGTGGTCAATGAGTACCACTATGACAGTGATGGTAAGGCTGACTATATTGAGGCTATCAATATCTGCAATGGTCGGACAATAGATCTATCTACCAGCAGGTGGAGATGGTCATACAACGGCCTTGGCTTTTTGAAACGTAATAGCACATCAGATCCTTGGCCTACAAGCTCCATACCTATTGCTTTGACAAATGATGGCAAGATAGTGGCTGAGCGGATCGGAGCGGGTACTATCAGCGGCTGTGAGATGTTCTGGGGTAGCAATAGCGCATACAATGGACATTTGCACTATGTTGAGCCTATAAGTGACTATCCGACACTAACAGTAGAGTCAAATGCCACCACAATAGTCAAAGGTGAGTACAATGCTGAGGTAAAGTCCAACTATATGACCTCAATAAGTGGCAAATACACATACCTCACTGGTAGTACTAGCACATCTGTAGGGACATCTAATAGTCCTACAGATATTAGCGGTTCCACTATATCACTAACTGGCTCTAATCTAAAAATAAACAATGTTGACGGAGCCTCAGGAGTTATCTCATGGGTAGATACAGTACAGCGCAAGGCTTTTGGACTTGGTGTAACTAACGGAATAGTCACATATATAAACTCACAAGATTATTAAATGAGAGGAGATAACAATGGCAACACATGCTCAAAACATTGCTAACTTAAGAAATGCTGTGTACGGTGAGCAGGTCAGAGGCTCTATGATAGAGCTCTTTGAGGAGGACTACAACCTTGTCAAGGATGGTGTAGGTGTCGGTACTGATGTCACTAGCTCAGCCAGTCCCACTACAGGCTACTCAGATGGTGCTGTATATATCAATAATAGCACCTGGCACCTGTTTAAGCTTGAGGGTACAGCATGGGCTGACAAGGGCATCATCCAAGGTGTACAGGGTGAGTCAGTCACCGGAGCGGTAGACAATGGAGACGGTACCTTTTATCTGACCTTATCAGATGGCTCAAGGACCGGAGACATAGCAACTATACAGGGTATACAGGGTCCTACAGGACCTCAGGGACCTGCTGGATCTACAGGACCGGCAGGTAGATCTGTGACATCCATAACCATGTCCGGAACAGGTAAAAGTCATCCTGTGACCGCTACATACTCAGACGGTACTACAGAGACAGTGGGTGTAGTACAGGATGGTGCTGATGGATCAGGTACAGGTGACATGTCAAAAGCCACTTATGATCCTAATAATCATGGATATGTGGATGCCGCTGCAGGTGTCACAAATGGCACAGTCACCCTCACATACGCAACTCTTAATGGTAAGGCAGATGCAGCTACATCTCTGGCGGGATATGGCATTACAGATGCTTATACTAAAACTGAGGCCGATAATAAGTTTATGGATCTCCCAGCAGCAGCAGTCACAAGTGGTAAGGTGGCAACATCTGACGGATCAGGAGGCTTTACATGGGCAACACCTGCATCAGGTGTCACAACTTATGCCGCTCTGACAGATACGGATGTCTCCGGAGCTGCATCAGGCTCATACATGAAATATGACAACACTAACAGCAAGTGGGTGGTAGACAATGACCTTAAGGTTAAGACTCAAAATCTGAGCACAGCCGGAAAAATAGCCTATACAAACGTCACAGGCACTCCGCTAATACCCACAGTATATACTGGAACATTGACTATCCAGCATAATAATGTGCCTGTAGCAACGTACAATGCATCATCAAGTGGCTCATCTCCGCTTGTGGCTGATATTGATACAGATACATGGAAAGCAACCACAGCAACGGTATCAAATGGTCAATTTACTTTTTCCGGACTGGATGATACTAAAGGGTGGGCATACAAGCCCTTTGCATGGCTCACAGGATCAAGCACAGAGCTCAACCCTTATGCAACTATCAATACTATATCCGGAGCAGGGACATCCAGCATGTCCATAACCTATGATACAAACGCAGACAACGGATCTACAGTATATCTTAGAATAATCAAATAAGAAAAGGAGAGAGATTATGGAAACAAAATACTTTGTATGCAGAGCTTTTAGGTACAAGGCATCAGGAAACTGGGAGTATAAAATGGTAGGCATGTATGCCACAGTATCTGAGGCAAAACAGGCATACTACTCAAACATGGGCAGCATCATCAAGGACAGCAATGACTTTGCATCGGTTATCCTTTATGACAGCTATGGCAACAAGATCCTCAGTGACTTTGATAGCACCTATGTAGCACCGGAGCCTCCGGAGCCCAACACAGAAGGCTAATACTTTCATTTTGTTATACCTCCATAAAGCGGTACAGTCTGTCCAGACAGGCTGTACTGTGAGGGATAACAGTGAGAGTAACTAAACGGTAATCGCAAAAGTTGAGGTGCTTATGAGAATAATATCACTTATAGGTAGAATGATAAGGATATGGATTATAAAAGCCTGTTTATGGGTTGCCTGTAAACTTGGTTCAACGATAAAAGGAGATTATTATGTTTAATGAAATGCCTGTAATATCAAGCGGTGGGGGTGGGAGTGCATATTCATATCAAACCGCAAATATATCGGCAAGTCAGACAAAGCAATATACTATAACAGACGGATATTTTGCGGTGTATGCAGGCGACAATACTTGGTCATACGCACACGGGGAAGTAAAAGAGGGTGTATGTACCTTTTATCAGAATGTAAGTAACTATGCGTCATATTCAAACGGAAAATTGCAAATATCAAATAACACAAATAAAACCTTTGTTTTAGGCGCGTTCATTACTGATATTTGGTCATAACTTGTTCGTTTACTGAAACGTAACCGCAAAGGTTGATCAGCAAAAAATACTGTATACATGATGCCATACATCTTGCTGTATGCCTGTATACAATTTATCCTCCTTTGTACAAGTACGGAATTGCCGTACAGACAAAGGAGGTATATAATATGTATGAGCACATGAGGAATGAGCTCCTGCTGGATCTGGAGCAGAGCTTTACCAGTATTGAGATCGACCAGATCATGGCTGCACTGGATAAGGTAGCGGCTAACTACACTGTCACTGAGCGGGTGACAGCCCTTGCAGTGGTGGATGATGAGATACCCAAGCTTGTGAGACTGTATCTGTCCTCTAAAAAGCTTGAGGGAGCCTCAGATATGACCATAAAGCTGTATGCTAACAGGCTCAGGCTCTTTTTTGAGCATGTACGGAGGGTGCCACAGGATGTCTGCACAAATGAGATAAGGCTCTTTTTGGCTGAGTATCAGATGCGGAGAGGCATCTCTGACAGGTCTCTGGATAAGTTTAGACAGATCCTTAATGGTTTTTTTGACTGGTGCCAAAATGAGGAATATATCACTAAAAACCCTTGCAAGACTATCAAGGAGATCAAATGGGAGACAGAGCCCAGGAGATCCTTGACAAGGATGCAGCTGGAAAAGGTCCGGAGATCCTGTGAGACCAAGAGAGACCTTGCCATAGTAGATGTGCTGTACTCCACAGGATGCAGAGTGAGTGAGCTTGTCAACATGCGCTTTACGGATATGGACACCAACAAGGGCACCATTGAGATCATAGGCAAGGGTAAAAAGCATAACACTGTGTACCTCAATGACTCCGCTAAGCTGTCCCTGGAGGAATATCTCAAGGAGCGCAAGGGAGACAGTGAGTACCTGTTTATATCTGAGTACAGGCCATATAACAAGCTGAGCACCCGCAGTGTAGAGGCTATGTTTAGAGATATGAGTAAAAAGCTCAATATCAAGCTGACACCTCATATACTGAGACATACATCAGCTACACTTGCACTGCAGAGCGGCATGCCTATAACACAGGTGCAGAAGATGCTGGGACATTCCAGTGTGAACACTACACAGATATATGCTGAGACATCTCAAGAGGATGTGGCTGTATCACATAAAAAGTATGTAATATAAATTTTTTTGCCCGCTGGGTACGGAATAACAGTACAGAGGAGAGTACTATGGATATTGCAAATGTGACCTTTGCTTATATTATGCAGGGCTTAGCGGTCATAATAATACTATTTGAGGGGTTTAAGAAGATAATGGAGATAAAAAAGACCTCTGATGAGGATCATGACCGCAAGCAAAAGTGGGATCATGCCGCTAAGGTTATAGAGGATAAGGCTGATGCATGGGATAAGGGCCTTAGTGATGTGTTTTCTGAAAGAGGAGAGATAGTAAAGAGGTACGATGGGCGGCTCAATGACCAAGATGCAAGGATACAGCAGCTCTTGGCTATGATGTGTATGTGTTTAAGGGCACAGGATGCTATACTTGAGGCTCTGGTCAAGTCAGACATAGGCAATGGAGAGATCAAGGCAATGCATAAGGAGCTTAAGGACTTTATCATGGAGCAGGTGCAAGGATGAGGAGAGATGAGATGCCTCCGGATGTCCCGGATGATGGTGGCTTAGTGATAGATCTATCATGAGAGGAGTGGAAGATATGAAACAGATTTTGCCTGATAAGTGGTATAACGTGCTCAAATGGGTGCTGACAGTGTGTGTGGCTCCTACCATAGCACTCATCAGTGGCTTAGGACAGGTCTATGGCTTTGATACCTTTAAGGTAGTAGAGACCATATCACTGGTGGCTACATTCCTTGGTGCTATTTTCGGCATCAGTGTCTACCAGTACAATAAAGGACAGAGTGATGACTAAAAAGCAGATCACTTTTATCAATATGGTGGCACCTATAGCTGTGGCTCAGGCCGTAAAGCATGACCATAAGCTCTATCCCTCTGTGACTATAGCACAGGCAGCGCATGAGAGTGGCTGGGGCACATCAGCAAAAATGGTCAAGGCTAATGCCCTGTATGGTGTCAAGGTTGGCAAGAGTGCCTATAAGTTTGGCACTGCATGGAAAGGTGCGGCCTACAAGACAGGGACCACAGAGTACTATGACGGTAAAACAGCCACAAAGATAGTGGACTGGTTTAGAGCTTATGATAACATCTCAGATGCTACAGAGGACTATATGGACATGCTCTGTCACTGCTCAAGGTATAAAAATGCTCTGAACAGGAAAACACCGGCACAGTCTATCACAGCCATAGTAGCAGGTGGATATGCCACAGGACCTGAGTATGTCAGCAGGATCATCAACATCATCCAGAGCTGCAACCTACAGATCTATGACCAGCAGGACTATGTGATACCTGCTCAGATGTGGATGATAGGACAGACCTACACCACCCAGCAGGATCTTAATATCCGCAAAGATCCCAACGGAGAGTTCCTGTCCATAGACAAGATATCTGCTGATGCAAAGGCTCACTCATTTACAGGGCCCTCCGGCAATGCTATACTCAGGAGAGGCACTAAGGTCACTGTCAAGGAGATCCGGGAGGTGGGCACATGCACTTGGCTCCGGATACCCAGTGGCTGGATATGCGGTAAAAACAGTAAAAATATATATGTGGTGTAGTACTGCACTGCATACTCTCTTACAAAAAATGGGCAAATGCTTGTGGCTACATAATCTGTATATTCTTACAAGGAATAGGGACAGGGTATCAACCACAGGCAAGTGCCTAATTTTACTAGCTTTTAACAGGCCTTAATAGCGCTTGTTATTTTTTTATGCTCTTACGCACTCTCTTACGCACTCTCCGACAAGCTTATATCTTATTTACAGCCTCAAGTAACGTCTCCAGAGAAAAGTGTGTGTAGTGTTCTGTGATATCTGTGGGCTTATGTCCCACAATAGCCTTGACTATCCTGTCATCAACCTTTGCCTCGGCCATTAAAGACATGAAGGTGTGCCGAGTATCATGTGGTGTATGCTCCGGCAGTATTTTCTGCATGTATGTGATAAATGTGGTGTGTGACGGTATAGGAGGGGCGGGCAGGAGGCTTTTTACCTTATCTGATAAGGGTACTATCCTATTGCCAGCCTCTGTCTTTGCCTGTTTTATCTCAAAATAGTCCTCATGTATATTAGACGGCCTGAGCTTTTTTAGCTCCGAAAATCTGAGGCCAGTGTATACATATATCAGTATGGTCCTGACAGTATCATCATCCTTATGAGCCCATAGATCCTCCAGCTCCTCCTTGGTCAGTATGGTGTGAGGGTTTACTCTTGTCTCTTTTTTAGGCCGGAGATCAATGACCTTGTGATAGTTGAGGGCTGTCATGGGCAGGATGCCTCTTTTAGCACCATAGTCAAACAGATACTTAAGCAGATTTAGTGCCCTTTTCATGGAATACTCAGACAGATCAAGACTATCAAAAAATCTCTGGAGCTCAAACCTATCAAGCTGGGCTATCTTTTTGTCATGCAGAGGCTTGAGCTGGTTCCATGATGATCTGTAATTTATCAGAGTATTTTCTGCTTTGTCCTGCTCCCGCAGGGCATACCACTCCTCATACACATCCTTGAGAGTCTTGTTGACAAGTGTGTAGGGATCTTCCATGTAATTATTTAGAGCTTTTTCGGCCTCTCTCTTGGTCTTATGATAGGAGATATACTTATATTGAGGTGTACCTCTATCAGTCCAGCCTACTATCTTGCGGATAGCATAAGGCTTGCGCCTGTTACCTCCCAGCTTTGTGATATGACCGGAGCCATTTGGTCTCCTCATGATGCGCCTCCCTTTTTCTGATTATTCTTATACATCATGTCAATGGTCTTGTTGTAGTATGTAGCCAGTCTGTACAACATGGCTGCATCAGGCATTGACTCACCTCTCTCCCAGGTGGATATGGTGGTCTTGGCTTTTCCTATGATCTTGCCCAGATCTGTCTGGCTGAGATCCCGCTCCTCCCGGAACTGACGCAAATTAGCAGCTATAATCTGTCTCAATTCTTTGTCATCAAACATATAACACCTCCATAAGCAAATTATTGACGTTTTTCTTTGATTTTATCATATTTATCGGCAAGTGTACGAAAAAATTGTACTTTTTTGCAAAATTTTTCTTGACTGTACGGAATTATCGTACTATACTATCCGTAGGTGGTACGGAAAGATCGTACACAACATCATGGGGATAAAGATCAGGAGGTAAGAAAATGACAGGAAAGAGACAAGCACTTTACAAAATCCATGGAGTAGACAACATCAGCAGCTTTACCATTGATTGTTACTCAGATGATGAGTACAGCAACATGATGGCATGGTGCAATGAAAAACCTGAGGTGGATGGAGTCTGGACAGAGTACTGGGATCAAGAGGAGGGCTGGCAAGCATGAGGCATTTTTGGTTTACCATAGTAGAGACAGTTTGGGCAATATCAAATGTATAAGGAGGGAAACAAAATGACAAAGAGACTTAAGGATGCAGTATTTAACACAACAAACAAGCAGGAGGTGGAGTATGATACTCAGCTCATCCTGGACTGGATGGATGACAAGGTATACATGCTGGATGCTGTAAAAAACATTTTTGAAGGGAGCCCGGATATGATCGGCATAGGTACCTATGATGAGGTCACAGAGAGACACACTCATCAGATAGAGACCTGCTCATGGGTACCCACCACACTTGATGAGGTTCATGTATACAGAGGGCTCCCGCTGTTAGCAGGAGCGGCAGGGCTGGAGATCAAGACCAAGCCACACACAGCTAAGTCAGTATGCCACTACATTGAGTATAAGGGTGTTGAGTTTTTTGAGCTGACTGAGGCCGGAGAGACATTAAGATAGGATATTTTTTTACCCTCAGGGTACGGAAATATAGTACAGCAGAAAGGAGGCACACATGGAGATAGGCAAGAAGATAGGCCAGTACTTGAGAGATAACGGCATCAAGCAAGCCTATGTCTGTAACAAGACAGGCATAACCGCTGCAGTGATGTCCGACATCTGCACTGGTAGCAGAAAGTCAGTAGACTGCATTGACTACTACAAGATCTGCAAGGCGCTGGGAGTTGACCTGCTGACATTTTTGGCTGATGGAGACACAGAGATATGAAGAGACTAACTATCAAACAAGCAGCGCAGATGCTACAGGCAAGTGAGCAAGAGGTCAGGATGCTGATAACCCTGCAGAGAATACCCGGAGCAACATGGACCGGAGAGGGCAAGCGCAAGACCTACTACATTTATGACACCCAGATAGAGAGCTTTGCACAGACAAGGAGGCAAGAGGTATGAGGAGAGACAAGGATAAGGGTACAGACAAGCTGTATGGCTATGGACTGATGATCTGGATAGCGGGATGTGCCGGCATGGCTGAGCATATTACATCCGGCAGGGGTTCATTCTTAGCATGTGCAGTCATTTTCTCAGTAGGGCTGGGAATGATTATAGGGAGCTATCTGAAATGAGCGCTTATGATGGGCCTTTTATCAACTACAAGCTCATGGATGACATTGAGCGGATAGTAGATCAGGGAGTCCTGCAAGAGGTTACAGATGATCCTACCTATGGAGATAGGCACCTGTCACAGCTTTACAAAATGGTGGAGGCTATGGATGCAGATGAGATATACACCATCATCAAGTCAGCTGTAGATAATCACCAGGAAACAGTACAAAAGTCACTAGACTACATCAACACCATCATTACGGAGGGGAAATAATGGAACAACTCAAGGAACTACTAACAGACAAAAAGGCAATACTCAAGACACACATCACAGAGGACAAGGCCCGCTATAACGATCCTTTTCTCAGCCAGTTTATGAGAGGCAGGGTAGCTGTAGAGGAGGAGTATCTGGACTTTTGTGAGAGAGTACTGGAGATTTTGGAAAAGTAAAGGAGGAAACAATGGGAAACAACACACTATTTGACATCTCAGGGGAGATGCAGGAGCTGTATATGCTGGCAGCTGATCCGGAGGTAGATCCTCAGATCTTTGAGGACACTCTTGAGGCACTCAAGGGAGAGCTTGAGGTCAAGAGCACAGGCTATGTGCAAGTCATTAAGCAGCTTGATATGGAGGCTAAACAGGCTGAGGAGATATCCAAGGCATTTGCTGACAAGGCAAAGGTCCGGAAAAACAACATCAAGCGCATGAAAGAGGCCCTGCAGATAGTTATGGAGGCTAATGACATGGCTGAGATGCCCGCAGGAGCTTTTACCATCAAGCTGCAGAAGAATGGAGGAGTAGCTCCGCTGGAGATCACAGGAGAGGTACCTCAGAACATGACCAAGGTCATAGTGGAGCCTGACAATGACAAGATCAGGGAGTATCTCAAGGACAATGAGTGTGACTGGGCTCACCTTGGTGAGCGTGGCAAGCACATAGTTATCAAGTAAGGAGGGCAGACATGGGTAGAAAAAACAGAAATGCAAGGGGTCGAGTACAGCAAACTTATCCAAACTTTCAAGCACTTAAGGAGCCTACAGTGCAGTTTGACCTGACAAAAGGTACTTTTTTTAAGAAAAAGACCGACAGAGGGAGCAACACTAAGGCAAAATCAGATATTTATGTGTCTATTGTGAGGAATAGTGAGGCTCATAGGATAACAAAATCTTTATGCTTTTCTATCGGTACAGAAATAGCTGAGAGTATAGGCTCTTATATCACTGTAGGCATAGTTAAAAACAATGAGTATGAGCGGTTATATCTTATAGGAACTGATCCTCATAGTGGTTATAAGTTTACAGCAGGTAGTTCTGCAAAAAGGCGCTACATAAGGATATCTATAGAGGAGGATCAAGCTAAACCCTATGAAAGATATACCGGAGATCATGAGGCTCAGTATGACCCTGTTAATAAGGCCTATTATGTCATACCGGAGTGCTAAGAGAGGAGGATAAACATGGGTGTACCAGTACTTATTTATGGTAAGTCAGGAGCAGGTAAGAGCAGATCACTTAAGTTTTTTGACCCGGAGGAGATCCTGCTGGTCAACATAGAGGGCAAGACTTTACCTTTCCGAAACAGTTTTAAGTATGTCTGTAAAACAGACAAGATTGATACCATTATTGAGCAGTTCAAAAAGATGCCATGTAAGACAGCAGTCATTGATGATGCCGGGTATCTGATGACTCACCACTTTATGGACAATCACCGCAACAAAAAGGGCAATGCCAGCTTTGATATGTATGATGACATAGCTGATAATATGTACTTTTTGGTGCAGAGGATCAAAAAGGAACTGCCTGAGGATGTCATCATCTACATCATTTTCCATGAGGACACATCTGACATGGGTGAGACCAAGATCAAGACCATAGGTAAGCTCATAGATAACAAGGTCTGTCTTGAGGGAATGGTCACAATATGCCTGAGGTGCATGTCTGATGAGGGCAAACACTTTTTCAGGACTGCCACAGATGGCTATGACATCACCAAGACACCTGAGGACATGTTTGGGGATGCTGAGATAGACAACAACCTCAAGCTGGTAGATGACACTATCCGGGAGTTTTACGGATGGACAGATAATGATAACAAGGAGGACTAAACTATGCAGAAACCCAACAATTATGAAAACACTCAGGTAGGTGGAGACTTTACTCCGGTAGAGCTGGGTGGACACTATGCGGTCATCAAAAATGTCTCGGAGAGAGAGGACAAAAATGGAGATCCCATGATAGTGGTCAGTATTGACTTTGACAAAAAGGATGCACAGGCGGGCTACTTTACGGAGATGTTTAAGAAGGATGTCAGGCCTGACAAGAAATATCCCAACCAGGCTGTCAATTACATCACCACAGAGAGAGCAGGATCTTGTACAAAGGGCTTTAAGTCCTTTATGAAAGCCTACACTGACTCAAACGGTATCACAGAGGACAAGATCAAGTGGGGTGAGGACTTTGCTGCACAATTCAAAAACAAAAAGATAGGTGTGGTCTATGGTGCAGTAGAGGAGACCTATAACGGAGAGACCAAGATGAAACGCAAGATCAGGTGGTTTTGTGACTACAACAGGGCAGGAGACCAGCTTATACCCGCTGAGAAGTATGAGGCAAACAAGCCCAGTACATCATCATCATCTGGCTCAGGATCAGGATCATCAGGATCAGGGGATGGTTTTATGAAAATAGATCCCAATGCTGATGAAGAGATCCCTTTTGAGTGATGGTGGTCGGAGTCGATAAAAACCAGCTGACAGGTACTCATGGAGCCTCTAACCAGCGCAAGCACTCACAGATGGTACAGGAGGGAGCACACCTACTCCCTCTGAGGATACCATTTGGAGACTACATCAGGGTGACAGATGACATACAAGCCTTGATAGATGTAAAAGGTCCGGAGGCTATCCATAAAAAAGACCTGCAAGAGCTTATAACCATAAGCATTGACACCAAAAAGAGTCTGCTGGAGGTGTGTGGGAACATCTGCAGCAAACAGCACATCAGATTTAGAGATGAGCTTATGAGGGCTGATGGTCGGCTGGTGCTCCTTATCGAGGAGCCGGGGATAACTTGCTTAGAGGATGTCTGGTGGTGGGATAACCCAAGGTTGAAGAAAAACCCAAGGGCCACCACAGGCAGGGCTCTGTACAAGAGCTTATGTACTATCCGGGATGAGTATGCTGTAGATATTCAGTTTTGTCATCGGAAGAACACCGGCAAGGAGATCCTGAGAATACTGGGAGAGGTATAGATATGCAGAGAGGCTTTATAAAACTTTACAGAAAAATAGAGGACAGCACTATGTGGCTGGATAATGAGGAGCCATTTGACTCCCGCTCAGCCTGGATAGATCTGGTCCTCATGGCTAATCATAAAGACAATTCTTTTATTATGGGCCTCCAGAAGATCAACATCAAAAGAGGCCAAAAGTGGACATCATCTATCAAATTATCAAACAGATGGGGCTGGAACAGGCGCAAAGTCATGAAATACCTGAGATTACTTGAGTCTGAGGGCATGATCTACCTTGAGGTAACAAATAGGGGACTGCTCATAACTATTGTAAATTACAGCCTTTATCAAGACTTTTCAAAGGGTGAGCGCACAACAAAAGGTACAGCAGAAGGTACAACAGGTGCACATCAGAAGGTACAGCAGATGCACACAAACAATAATGATAAAGAATGTAATAAGAATGAAGATAAGAAAATAAAGAAAAAAGCTCCTTTTTCTGACTCTGGCAAGGGAGGGATAGTCTATGAGGAATGATGGCCTGATAAATGAGACTGAGCTCCGGAAAGCTATCACCCAGCTCAAGGCAGATGGAGAGCTCTTTGAGGTCAGGATCATGGGAGGCAACAAGCCCATAAGCGGATATTTCAAGGATGCAGATACCTTGATAAAGGCTTTTGAGACAGTAGACCTCCGCAATACAAATACATATATCACACTAAACAAGCCTATGGATGCTCTGTACAGTAGGCAACAAGCTGACAGGCTCCTGGCTGTTAAAAATACAACCTCAGATAAGGAGATAGAGGCACTTGACTGGCTCTTTGTAGACCTTGATCCGGAGAGACCGGCAGGGATATCCAGTACAGGGCAGGAGCTTGATGCATCGCAGGAGCTGGCGCAGAGAGTGTATGTCTACCTTAAGGGTGTAGGGTTTGAGGAGCCTGTTAAGGCATTTAGCGGGAATGGATACCACCTCTTATATAGGATAGGACTGCAGAACAATGAGGAGAATGTCAAGCTGGTCAAGAGATGCCTCAAGGCACTGTCTGCAATGTTCTCTAATGATGTGGTCAAGGTCGATACCGCAAACTTTAACCCAAGCAGGATCTGTAAGCTATACGGCACTATGGCACAAAAGGGCTCTAATACGGAGGAGCGGCCTCACAGAATGGCCCGAATAGACGGAGATGTCAAAGAGCTTAAGCAGACCAAGAAGATCTACCTTGAAAAGCTTGCCTCTGAGATAGAAGAGGAGGAGATCAGGCCCGCCAAATATAACAACTATGCTCCGGGAGACTTTGACATAGAGGACTGGATGAGGAGTCATGGTCTGAGGTACACAGTCAAAGACGGAGACGGATATACCAAGTATGTCCTTGACCAGTGTCCCTTTGATCCTAACCATAAGGCACCGGATAGCATGATCCTTAAGCAGCCAAGTGGAGCAATAGGCTTTAAGTGTCTGCATGACAGCTGTCAAGGTAAGCACTGGCAGGATGTCAGGGTACTTTTTGAGCCGGATGCTTATGACAAGGCAAATGAGGCCTTTGACAGAGCCATTGAGGAAGGGTGGAAAAAACACAACCGCAACAAGACCAAAAAGGAGATCAATGTTGAGAATGGTCCTATATGGGAGACGGTCTCAGATGTCATTGCCAAGCCTACTCCTGACAATGAGTATATCAAGACTCATATAGAGGTTATAGACCGCAAAACTCATGGCCTTATGAAGGGTGGAGTCAGTGTATGGAGCGGTCTGAGAGGCTCCGCAAAGTCCACTATCCTGTCACAGATAGCCCTGCAGTCTGTCAATGATGACCACAATGTCCTGTTTTACTCCGGAGAGCTGACTGATAAGCGCTTTACAAGGTGGCTGATACAACAAGCTGCTGGCAAGCAATATGTCAAAGAGGTCACAAAAGAGGGTAGTACCTTTTGGTTTGTCCCGGATGACATCAAGGTCAAGATAGCACAGTGGATATCTGACCGAATATATATCTACAACAATTCCTATGGCTCAGATTATGAAAAGCTGATGTCAGAAATAGAAACCAAGATACAGCAGGAGACTCCTGATCTGGTGGTGCTGGATAACCTCATGACCATAAATGTGCAGGAGATAGACAGCAATGAGTACAGAGCTCAGACCACTTTGATGATAAAGCTGACAACTCTGGCTAAACAGTACAACTGTCACATTGCTTTGGTGGCACATCCAAGGAAAACAGCCACATTTTTGAGGCTTGTGGATATCTCAGGCTCCGCAAACATAGCTAACCTTATAGACTCGGCCTTTATAGTCCACAGAGTCAACCATGACTTTAAGAAGGGATATATTGATGAGTTTTGTAAGAAGGGCACAAAGGAGGAAGATGTCCCGCTGTTTAAGGGCACAAACGTGATAGAGATAGCAAAGGACAGAGAGGCGGGCATACAGGATGAGTTTATCCCGCTGTGGTATGAGCAGGAGTCCCGCAGGATGCTCAATGAACAGACTGAGGTCATCAAGTACAAGTGGACCACAGAGTGGGCAGAGCAGGAGGCTGAGGAGGACTTTATGCCGGTAGATGAGGAGGACATACCTTGGAGGTAAAAGCAAAGATCTTGGAGGACTGTAAGAAGATCCTCCAGTGTCACATCAATAAGGAGAGCACTGACTGGGATCTGTGGTGGAGACAGGTACATGCTATGGATGTCAAATATCGCAAATACAGCCAGTGTGAGTATGAGTACATGCAGCTATGTCTTAAATGGATATTTAAGGCACTGCAAACCATAGAAGGGGTGGAGCTGAGATGGCAAAGTTGAGAAAAATCAACCCTGAGCTCTGTGAGACCTGCATCTTTATGTCCGGAGTGGTAGAGCATGGATGCAACTATATAGGGATAACCGGACACAGCAGGATATTCAGAGGTAGGGAGAGGACAGTCCCTGATGGATACTGTGACAAGTATATGGAAGGGGACAAGATCACCGGCAAGCTTAAAGGCTGGAGAGCATCAGATATGACACTGATATTCAGTGACAAAGGAGGGCAAGTATATGAGAAGAGGTATATTGAGAGCTATTACAATGATGAGCGCTTTAATTCTGACAGCTAAGGCGGGCAGGATAGCCTATGGAGACCATGTAGAGACTTGGTACAACCTTGACATGAGCAGAGTCATCAACCGGGCAGATCAGGCCATAGGTATGACAGATCTGTATCATGTGGATGAGCGGGGTGTCAAAATGTATGGCCCTTGGGTGATAGTGGCTGCACATCCGTCAAAGGTCAGATACAGCAGAGTACAGACATCCTTGGGAGAGGGCATCATCTTGGATACCCATACCACAGATCCTGAGGTATATGACATAGCGGTAGCTTGGTGATGGGATATTTTGATGGACACCAAGGCTGTGGCGGGTGTGAGTATGAGAAAGCACCACAAGCATGGACTGAGGTCAATGAGCGCACAGGATATATATGGAAATATTGCTGTCCGGGCACAGCTTGTGCCAACTGGAGAGCTGGGACACCCACTAACATCTCATGCGGGTGTCACTACTACAAGCCCAAGTATCAGCTGGATATCTGGGACTTTATCAAGGAGGACTAATATGGCAAAACAACAAACAATAACACAAGTTATGGAAAAGATAATTGAGGAGATGTGTGATGAGTACTGTAGGTGGCCCTTAGCTTATCGGCTGGACTATGATGACCCAGATCAAGCACATGAGCACATGCTGGAGGACAAGTGTGTCAACTGTCCTCTGAGCAGGATATAGGAGGTATGGAGATGCATTACAGAAAAGGTGAGGGGCTTTTGTCCCGAAAAGAGAGAGAATGGGCATACACCAAGTGGTGTGAGGGATATACACAGTATCAGATAGGAGAGGCTCTGCACTGCAGCCATAAGACAGTAGCAAGGTCCTTTAAGGGCAGACCAAGGATAAGACCTATACTGATCTATCCCGGAGAGGAGGTGAACACATGAGAGATGCAGAGGGCTTTATCATCAAGTGTAAGCACTCGGAGTGGAGGATAATCAATGAGGTGTGGGACCATGATGATGTATGCACCTTTTATCCCAACTACAGTAACTTATTCTGCTATGCAGATGAGAGATGTGCTCATTATGAGCCAGATATCAAGACTAAAAAGGAGGATACAAGCTTATGAACAGGAACAGGAACATAACCATTGACTACAGGATCATGACTAAGAGACCTGATGGCTCCTTTGTGACCAGACATGACCACTATATTGAGCCTAAGCATGGCAAGTCTGTGACCAAGAGAGCAACTAAGAAGAGATAAGGAGAGTGTGGAGTATGGATAAAGGGCTTTTACTGATAGGCTTATGCTTTATCGCACTACCGCTGGTGGTATTAGCTCTGGGTATGGGGTGGCTGTTTAATGATTATTTGGATAAAGACAAACATGACACAGATAGTGATAGTACTGTTTTGCCTTGTGACCTTAGCGGGGAATATAGGGGCATGGATATACATTATCCGGGAGATCCTACACCGGAAGAGGTAAAACGTGTACTTGACTATCTGATGAGAGAAGAAGGGAGAGAGATCAATGAGGCAGAGCATAAAATTGAGCATGACTGAGTACAATATCCGCAAGTCTTGCGGCAAGTCTCCACTGACACAGCAGGAGAAGATAGCCCGCCTGTACAAGCTGGCTGACAAGCTCCATGTCAAGATCGGAGGTAAGGCATGATACTGACTCTACAGGATGAGATGAGTGCATATTATGACAATGACCCTACTTTTAGAGAGTATGTGGACTCCATAGCAAAGATGTATGACAAGACGGTCCCTGAGGTACTTGCCCTTGCAACTACCAGAGAGGTGTACCGGTCATATCAGAGAGGAGGGTGCAATGCCAGAGACAAACAGTAGCAAGATATTCCACTGGCTACAGGATCACTTGGGCTCTCAGATCAAGATCCTCATCATCCCATATAAGCGGGACATGTGGGACTCCTTTGCCGGGATCTACAAGATAGCCAACTCCACAGAGGGGTGCTCTGCTGACATCATGCCGATACCGTACACTTTCAAAGGGCAGCAGAATGGTGATGTTAAGTGGTTTTTGGATGATTTTTCTGATGTGGCTTGTAGTGGGCCTGTAGTCGGATATCAAAAAAAGCCTCAAAAAGGTGAGTATGATGCCATTTTGATACACAACCCTTATGACAGTGCTAATTATGTGACTACTGTACATCCGGCATTTTACAGTGACCGCTTAAAGGGCTTATCCAGATGCCTGGCACTTGTACCCTATGGTGTAGGCACAATATGCCTCATCACTCCGGGCTTGGTCAATGTGGATGTAGTCTTTACAGAGAATGAACAGGTAGTGGAGTCCTTTAAGGAACAGCTCCGGCAGGAAGATGCCACAGAGGAGGAGGTGGAGCTTATAGCCTCCAAGTGTGTGACTTTTGGGTCTCCCAAGTTTGACCTGTACATGGACAATATCACAGTGCCGGAGGAGTGGAAAAGGGCTATCAAGGGCAAGAGGGTGGTCCTGCTGACTACATCCATAGCACCCTTTTTGGGAGATCCAGCGGGAGAGATGGTCAAGATCGGACAGGTTATAGCAGACATAAGCTCTGATCCTGACAGTGTGCTGATATGGAGAGAGCACCCTCTGATAAAACCCACAATATTGACTATGCGGCCTCAGTTTGTTGAGGAGTATGGCAGATTTCAGAAAAACTATATAGACCAAGGGCTTGGCCTCTTGGATAGAACACAGGACTACCGGATAGCATTTAGTGTGGCTGATGTATTGTATACAGACCCAAGCTCATTGATATACATCTGGGAGCAGACAGGAAAGGAGATACATGTAATATGAGATGTCCAAGCACATTAAAAAAAGTGGATGTAGGCTCTCATGGGCTTATATATTGGTGTGAGTGCGTAAAGTGTGGGAAATTAAGACGTTATACAAGCTTAAGGGGTAATAATACTTATATGTGTTATGACTGTCTTGCCGAGGAGAGAAAAGCAAAGGCAGAGGAGAAGTCAAAAAAAGAAAAACAAAAAATACATAGTGAGGCTCAAAAAATAGCAGAGATGTATGTAAAAAGTCTTATAAATATTGTCAAGACCACACCCAGTGCTGCAGATGTAGTGACAGATCGGAATAACCTTGTTAAAGCACTTGAGAATTATAAACTAACTTTTTTTGAGGAGGATAAACAATGAGCAAAATACTTGTAGGTATGCCCACAATGGGCAGTATGGACATAGAGGCTGTAAAGTGCATGATGCAGCTGGAGTTTGACGGTCAAGTGGACATCATCAGTGAGTCACTGGTCTATGATGCCAGAGATAAGATAGCAATGGATGCACTGGCCTCCAAGATGGACTGGGTTATGTGGCTAGACTCGGACATAGTATATGCACCCAACATCATCCGGGTACTTATGAGCCACAACAAGGACATGTGTACTGGGATCTATTACAAGAGGACACCACCATACACTCCCTGCATCTATAAGCTTGACGGAGATAAGCTGGTGCCATATCTGGACTATCCGGAGGAGGGGCTCTTTAACGTCACAGCGGCAGGTTTTGGATGTATGCTCATGAAAACCAAAGTTATCAAGGCAGTGCATGAAAAGTTTGGCGGGTGCTTTTTCCCGGTCAACGGAGTAGGAGGAGAGGACCTGAGCTTTATCAAGAGAGCCTCTGAGTGTGGCTTTGAGGTATGCTGTGACCCTAAGGTCAAATGTGGGCACATAGGCAGACAGATCATCATGCCGGATAAGAACATCATCCAGATGCCCGCTGCAGAGTAGCAATATACTTGAAATGTCAGAAAACAGGTGTTATTATTCAATTAGCAGATAATAACACTTGTTTTTTGATATGGAGTACGAAAGAAACACAGAGACAGAGCGGATAGTGTGGAGCATAGTGGCTGAGGAGCCTGACTTTATGGACATAAGGGTGGCTCAGCCCAAGATCTGTGTCCTTGACTGTCTGAAATACAAAAAGGCAGAGGGTAGGCTGGTCTTTGCTGACATCAAGCCTGTCCCGGAACAGTACAAGGCTCTGTCTGACTTTGACTACATCATAACCATATACACTCCCAACACAGCTCTGCTGACAGAGGCACAGTTTAAGATCCTGCTGGAGCATGAGCTCAGGCATATTGAGATCAAGAACACCAAAAAGGGCATTGTATATGGGACAGTAGGGCATGACTTTGAGGACTTTTACGCAATAGTGGACCGATACGGTATGAAATGGAGTGCAGTGGATGCCTAAGAGGAAAATGGCACAGGCCAGCTTAAACAACTTAATACCACAAGCCCACAAGCTAACTGATGAGGATAGAGAGAAGGGTAAGCAGGTGCTTAGAGAGAGGCGCTCTGCTCAAGCTGCAGCTCAGAGACTGCTGGGCATGAAACTGACACCCAAGCAGATCAAACAGTATGAGCTCATGGGCCAAAAGTATGAGGGGAATGAGACAGGCATAGACATGCTCATGGCGGGGCAGATCAGGGCGGCTATAGATGGCTCTGAGAAATGTGCCCGCCTTATTTTAGAGTATGCCGGAGAGAAGGTCTCCAGAGGAGAGAGTACAGACCTCATAGATCTCCTGCAGATCATCCAGCAGAGCACCAAGCACAAAGATGATGAGGATGAGTGATGATATTCAGTCCCAAACAGATAGACACACTCACATGGTGGAGCGCTCCGGATGCTGATCTGATAGACGGTATAGTCTGTGACGGTGCTATCAGATCCGGCAAGACCATGAGCATGAGCCTTGGCTTTATTATCTGGTCAATGACTGAGTTCCAAGACGAAAACTTTGCGCTATGTGGCAAGACCATACAGTCACTCCGGAGGAATGTTATCAGGCCGCTCAAGGATCTACTGGAGAGCATAGGCAGACCAAGGCTATCAGTCACAGAGCACAGGTCTGAGAATTATCTCACAATATCAGACGGAGCTGTCTGCAATGACTACTACCTTTTTGGTGGTAAGGATGAGAGCTCACAGGATCTGATACAAGGTATGACACTTGCGGGTGTCTTTTTGGATGAGGTGGCACTCATGCCGGAGAGCTTTGTCAACCAAGCCACAGGTAGATGCTCGGTCACAGGCTCAAAGATGTGGTTTAACTGTAACCCTGAGGGACCAGACCACTACTTTAAGCTGCAATGGATAGACAAGGCTGATGAGAAGAGGCTCAAGCACCTGCACTTTATCATGGATGACAACCCAAGCTTATCAGATCAGGTGCGGGACAGATACAAGAGGATGTATAGTGGTGTGTTTTATGACCGCTTTATCCTTGGCAAGTGGGTACTGGCCTCCGGAATTATTTTTCGATATTTTGCCGATAACCCAGAGCCCTACCTTGTGGACAGGGCAGATACACAAGGCCAAGTATGGTCACATCTGGTCATGGGTATGGACTTTGGTGGCAATGGCTCTATGACTACCATGTGTCTGACAGGCTATCAGCAGAATTATAAGCAACTCACAGTACTTGAGGAGAGAGGGCTCCCTCTGACAGAGAATATAGATGCCGCAAGGATCTGTGAGGAGTTTGTGGCATTTTACAGACACTGCATGGAGCGGTATGGCAGGGTTGACTGGGTTTTTCCGGACAGTGCCAGCACTACCATGATAAACAGTATCATAACGGCTGCTAAAGCCTCAGGTCTACCCACCAGAGGCATAAGCGGATGCCGAAAAAATGAGATATCAGAGCGGCCTAAGACCATAGACCTGCTCTTTAACACTAACAGGCTCCGGATATGTAGGGAGTGCACCAGCATCATCAAGGCTCTGTCCTCCATGCGCTGGGATGAGAAAAAGCCCACTATCCCGGAGGATAAGAATATAGGCAACTGTAATGACTGGTATGATGCCTTTTGTTATAGCTGGATAGATTTTGTGGAGTATATAGACTTAGCACGATAAGGAGTAAAAGATGCAGAAAACAGAGACACTACAGGATATCCTCAGTGAGCTTGGGATACCCTACAATACCAAGGCTCAGAATATCATCAGAGAGTGTGATGACTGGTATGCTAACAAGGCTACAGAGTTCCATGAGAGGATGAACGTCAACGGAGTCAAGTACATTATCAACTCCATGAATTTTGCCAAGAGGTGCTGTGCAGATGATGCCAACCTCTGCGAGATAGTGGAGATCAATGCCGGAGAGAGTGATGACCAGTTTGATGGTGTCAATGAGATCCTCAAGGACAACCGCTTTACCATTATGTACCGTAAACAACTGGAAAAGCTTGCGGCCTCCGGCACAGTAGGGTGCTATCTGAGACTGGATGAGGCCACCATATTAGAGGATAACAGGATAGTAGGTGGAGACATAAGGCTCAACTATGTGGATGGTGAGTGTGTGGCACCTATTACGGTAGTCAATGATGAGATCACTGAGTGTGCTTTTGTCGGACAGGGACTGGATGATGGTCATGAGACATACACTGTGGTGGTCTTTACGCATGATGACAAGGGCATATATACCTGTGACACCTACTACTTTGTAGACGGTAGTGAGAATACAGATAAGAGATCCTCTATACAGCTGGGAGATGTAAAACCCTTTGCGGTCATGACCAGTGCAGAGGTCAACAACATCACAGACATGGAGGGATATGGCTATCCTAAGCTTTACAGCTCCATACCTGTGCTTAAGGCTCTTGATCTGAGCTTTAACATCCTTTTTAGTGACCTTGATAAGGGTGAAAAGATGATGTTTATCAATGAGCTCCTTGCTTGTATCCAGCAGGATGTCAATGGTAAGGCTTATCTGACCAAAAAACAGCAGGAGCAGTTTATCCTACTGGGTGAAAAACTCCCTACACAGGATAGTCTCATCTATGAATACAACCCTGAGCTCAGGATCGAGTCAGTGACCAAGATCTTTGAGACTTGCCTGTCCCTGCTGTCTATGTCCTTTGGTTATGGCACTAAAAAGTACACGTTTGAAAATGGGCAGGTCAAGACAGCATCTGAGTATATCGGAGAGCGGCAGGACTGCATGCAGGAGCTTAATAAGCAGAGAGGCTGTGCAGTAGACTACATCACTGAGATCTGTGAGGCTATCATCTGGTTTAGCAATGTGTTCAATGGCACATCATGGGTAGTCCCGGAGGATATACAGGTCCAGTTTGATGACTCCTACATAGAGGACAAGGTATCTAAGCTTGAGAGCATGAGACAGGATGCCCTCCAGTTCCCAGAGATCCCGCAGATCAAAATGTGGTATCTCATGGAAAAATACAACCTCTCAGAGGAGGAGGCCGCCAAGCTGACAGACCAAGAGCTTATAGATGATGAGGACCTTATAGAGGGTGACTGATGGCATTATCACCGGAGCAGATAGAGCTGCTGACAGAAAAATACATAATAAAACTGTACTCAGACCTTGAGCGGGAGGTCATAGGGGATATAGCCCGGAGGCTCCGCAAGGCTGAGCGGTTTACAGAGACAGCTGAGCTACAGGCCAAGTTTATGTATCAACAAGGGTACAGTCCGGTCAAGATCAGGGCAGAGGTCATGGCTATGGTCTCATCAGATCCTGAGTATCAAGCCTTTTTAGCGGCAAATACCAAAGAGTACAAGATGATGGTCAAAGAGGAGATCAAGGCCACAGTCAAAGAGGCTCAGCGGTCCGGCAATAAGCTGGTAGCTGAGGCAGGAGATATGGCATGGAATGATGACCTGCAGATGTGGGCTGAGCAAGGCATAGACCTCCGCAAGCCCTCCTCCCTGTCCCAGCTTATGGATGCTTTCAAAAAGCAGACAAATGAGAGCCTCCGCAACTTGACAAGGACATCAGGCTTTAAGGGTACAGATCTTGGCTCTGTGGGAGTGCTCAATGCTTTCCAACGGGAGATGGACCTCGCAGTGCTCAAGACAGCCACAGGGACTTTTTCATACCAGCAAGCGGTCAATGACTGTATACACTCACTGGCTAAGAGCGGCCTCAGGGCAATAGACTATGCCTCTGGGAGATCCTACAACCTTGACACAGGTGCCAGGATGATAGTCAGGACCACAGTGTCCCAGCTTGCCGGCAAAGTCACAGAGGAGAACATCCAAAGGACAGGAGTGGACTTGGTATATGTAGATGCTCATGATGGTGCAAGGCCAGAGCATGCAGAGTGGCAGGGGCATGTCTATACATACTCAGGCACACCCACAGCAGAGTATCCTGACTTTTTCACTGTCACAGGCTATGGAGAGGTTGACGGTCTCAAGGGTGTCAACTGTACTCATAACTTTTATCCGTACTGGGAGGGCTCCAGTGTCTTGCCGGAGTTCCATGAGTCGGAGCCTAAGGAGATAGACGGTAGAGAGTACACCATGTATGAGGCTACTCAGCGGCAGAGAGAGATGGAGCGGCAGATCAGAGAGCTTAAGCGGGAGAAACAGGCACAGATAGACAGTGGAAAGCCAGACAGCAAGGTAGTGGACAAGGTAGACAAGAGGCTCAAGCAGAAAACAGAGCAATATAAGGAGTTTAGTGCCGCTGCAGGGCTCAGGACTAAGGCTGACCGCTTAAAAATCGCAAAATAACACTTGTAATATAAAATACATGTGTTATTATAATAATTGGATAACGGGTGTACTCCCTTCGGTGGGATATAACATACACCGGGGCACTGGTCCATCATTCCCGGTGCCTCTTAAGATAACAAGAGTCATTTTACGGCCCTCTTTATATCCGGATCATATACCTCGATCCCCAGCAGCGCCTTGCCAGTGCATGACAGGCTCCCCAACCTTGTCAGACAGGTGCAACTCCTGTTAAAGGCCATTTCCCTACCGCAGAAAGTGCGGTCAACAAGTCATTTAAGGAGGATATCATGCAGAACATTGAAAAAATACTTGAGACAGTAGACCTGACAGCAGAAGGTGCCAAGGAAAAGATAGCTGAGGCAGTCAAGGAGAATTATAAGCCCATAGCTGACTGGCAAAAGCAAAAAGACAAGGTGGACAGCCTCACAGCATCACTTGATGAGGCAAAAGAGGCACTCAAGGGCTTTGAGGGTGTCAATGTTGAGGAGCTCAATAAGAAGATAGAGGAGCTCAACAACCAGATAGCCAAGAATGAGTCAGAGTATGAGGCTAAGATAGCTGACAGGGACTTTAATGATCTGCTCAAAGGTGCAATAGCTGAGGCAAATGGTAAGAACGTCAAGGCCATAACCGCTCTGCTTGATGTGGATGCTCTTAAGAGCTCACAAAATCAAAAGGAGGACATGACCAAGGCGCTCAAGGCACTTGCAGAGGCTGAGGACAGCAAGATGCTGTTTGGAGCACCTGAGGCACAGCCGGTGGCTACAGGATCTCCCATAGGGACTATCAAGACTCCGGCCAGACCTGGCAACACTTTGGATGAGTTATATAAGGGCAACCCTTATTATCATCCTACCAACAACGGATAACACGATAAGGAGAGAAAATTATGGCAGTTTCATACGGTAATGTTCATGTTGATGAGCGCTATAGCTCAATTTTTGAGCCTAATCTTTACTACAACTCGGTATTTGCACCGGGCAAGACTTTCACAGACAAATATGAGATCGGACCTGCAGGTGGTATCTATGTACACAAACTTGATACAGCTGCTGTAACAGTAGGCACACCCGGCAGAGATTTCTCGGATGTAACGGCATCTGACAGCCTCATCCAGATAGTACTTAACAACAATTTCCAGCAGTCAAAGAAGATTTACGGAGTACAGGCTGCAGCTGTATCTGCAAACCTTGCAAATGAAGAGCTCAAGGTAGCTATCGCAGAGGTCGCAGAGGCTTGGAACGCAGCAGGACTTGCTTGCCTTGTAACAGAAGGTACTACAGCAAGCTCTACAGCATCTATCACAAAGAACAGTGTTAAAAAGGCAGTCATTGATGCCCGCAAGCAGATAGTAGCAGCTAAGGGCTCAGCTGATGTCCTCCTTGCATCTCCGGATACATTCGCATGCATCCTTGAGGCAGCTGGATCAGAGTACATCCCTCAGGCTAATGAGTATATCAATAGGACAGGCGCTGTAGGACAGTGGCTTGGTCTCACAGTCATTGAGTGTGCTGGCCTCGCAGCAAGTGATGGCAAGTACTACAATGCAGCAGGATCTCTTGTAACAGCATCTTTCTCAGGTGTTGACTTTATCATGTACAACAAAGAGGCTCTCAGCATCGTCACAAACCTTGATGTACAGAGGATCATTGATAGTGAAAACTTTAACGGATCTAAGGCTCAGGTTGAGATGAACAGCGGTTTTAAGGTAACATCAGCCGCTCAGGTAGTAGTTCACTGATAATAAGGAGGGAGCTGTATGGCTGCTATAGTTGACTGGAGCTATTATAGCTCCCTTCACAACGTCATAACGGACCAGACAGAGTTTGACACTGCAGAGGCACTTGCTGAGCAGGAGGTCAGATCTGTCATAGGTCCTGTGAGGTGGCAAGAGATCACCTCAGACACTTTTGGATATGATGTCCTGCAGGACTGCATCTGCAATGTTATAGACAAGCAGACACAGGATGCCCGCTCCGGTAAAGGTAAGGGTATCACCAGCATCTCAAATGATGGCTACTCTGAGAGTTATGCCGCAGAGGCACAGACAAGAGAGCAACTGACAGAGGAGATGAGAGGCTGCATAAGGCAGTGGCTGTCCGGATCTGGACTGGTAGGAGCATACTAATGGCCTTATTTACAGATACAGTCACAATTTACAACAAGACTACCTCCTCATGGAGCAGGACTGTGGTAGAGGGTGTACAGTGGTCTGATAAGGCTGACAGGCTCAATAACAATGGGCGGGTCAAGGTGGACCCACATGCAACTATCACTTTTCCGGAGGGCACCTATGAGGGGCTCAGATTAGATCCCAGCCAAGATGAGGATGCTATCCTCTTGGGAGTAGTCTCGGATATGCCAAGTACATCAAGCGCCTCCGTATTTAAGCTGACAGAGGTCATCAGGAGGAACAAGGGCGGGGTCATCCAGAGTGTCAATGACAACAGTAACAGGGACTACCTTAAGAATATCAAGGTCACAGTAGGTAAGTAATATGGCTAATCACTTTGTTTTTGATGAGTTCCAATATGATGGTGAGATGATCCTCAGGACTCATGGTATGGACAAAGGTGGCAGGGTTCAGCAGTTCATAGATACGCAATGCCTACAACTATGTGAGCCTATGATACCCAAAGATACAGGAGCTCTTATAAACTCAGGCATTATAAACACACAGATCGGTAGTGGAGAGGTCAAGTGGTCAACTCCCTATGCAAGGAGATGGTACTACATGCCCGCTAATTTCCAAGAGGCTCCGCAGAGAGGCAACTACTGGTTTGACAGAATGAAAGCACAATATAGGGACAAGATCCTTGACGGTGCCAAGAGGTTGACTAATGGCTAACAAGACAATATCAGCCGCAATAGTTGAAATGTTTGAGGGGCTGGGCTTTACAATACACACTAACCACCTGAGTGATGGCTCAGACAAATATGGTCTTTTCAGATCTCCGGCAAGGAGCACTGAGGAAAATATAGACGGTAGCTACCTGATAACAGAGGCTTATCAGTTTTATGGCAGACTCGACTCAATGTCAGAGACGGAGAGAGAGGATGCAGAGGAGCAGATGGAGTCCTTTGTGTATGCGGTAGATGATTATATTTATAACCATGACTATCCGGAGCTGACCGGCAATAGGACCATACAGGATGTGCAGATAACAGGGTGCCCTTATCCTATGGAGACAACGGATCAGGAGATCCTGTATCAAATATCACTTAGTATCACATATCTCAGAGAAAGGGGATAAAAAAATGGCATTAACCACTCTTAACAGGTCAAAGTCATTGATATTCATGGACACAGGAGACAGCACAAGCTCCTACACATGGACAAGGATAGATAAGTCCACAGTGTTTGATCTCCAGCTCAATGCTGCAACTGTAGACTATGACTTTATTGATGATGATAATACGGTAACAGAGCTCGATAAGTATAAACCCACTATGGATCAGGAGATAGTAACTGTAGAGGGTAATGCTATGTATGAGTTCATGGAGCAGCTCTTTTATGAGCTCCCTACTGGAGAAGATGCAAAGAGACCTACCCTGATAGTATTCCCTCGGAATATCGGTACAGGATCTACAGCATCATACCATGCATGGCTCTGTCCTAAGTCAACACTGACTATCACAAACTTTAACTCGCAGGACAAAAAGATCTACTGGAATATTGCTTTCGGTAACATCACCAAGGGTACAGCTACAGTGGATGATAACAATAATCCTGTATTCTCAGAGGCTTAAACAGGCACTCAAACACCGAAGGGAGATAGAATGATGGTTTATACGATTATTTCTGATGATATGCAGAGCTATGACTTGCCCGGTAAGACCCTCAAGGTAGTGGAAAAGATAGAGGCACTCCAGAGGGTAGATACCAACAAGGACATCAGTATCAGAGACAAGTACAAGAAGGTGCACACCTTTGTTGTAGATATCCTTGGTAAAGAGGTGGCTAAGGAGTTCCTTGGCACCGACAAGCTGGAGGAGATGGACCTGTCAGTCCTGACCATAACAGCTAAAAAGATTATAGATGCCTATGACAGACCTGTGGATGAGTACAACATGACAAAGGTCCAGCAGACCATAGATGACATCCCGCTTGATAAGGTCACTGAGCTTATAAAGGCCACAGACGGTATTAAGGATATTAAAAAATGACTCTGACAAAAGCTTTGCCTAACACAGTAACCTGTCATGGTAGGGCTTTTTCTGTGTATACAGACTACCGGACATGGATGAGGTTTGAGACCCAGCTCCTTAACTGGAGAGAGGGTGATGACTTTCCCATAGAGTATCTCTTTAAGAATGATGTCCCGCACAACCCTACTCTTGAGGAGCTCCTGGCATTTTCAAGGCCACACAATGAGCTACCAAGGAAGATATCAGAGGATGATGACATCATAGTCATAGACTGGGAGATAGATGCTGACCTGATATATGCGGCAATACTCGGACAATATGGGATAGACCTCTTTGATGTACCTGATCTGCACTGGCACAAGTTCCTTGCAATGATAAGAGGACTAAATGAGCAGACCAAGCTCAGAGAGGTAATGCAATACAGAGCATATAAGAGAGAGACTAACAAAAATGTAGACCAGTATGAGCGCCTCAGATCGGCATGGGAGATCAGGAGGATGTCCTATGAGGAGGAGCAAGAGCTTGAGGAGTTCA
>Ga0310786_10002040_pt1 | contig 31638 bp, 19 predicted proteins | sample AusTroGonzalo_MG_FD_203881 | JGI IMG/M metagenome (GOLD analysis project Ga0310786, IMG submission 203881) | Bovine rumen microbial communities from tropical cattle in Woodstock, Queensland, Australia - Gonzalo_03 (v2) (version 2) | ecosystem: Host-associated > Mammals > Digestive system >...
ATAAAGCCTCTGATACAGTAAGCACCATATCAGAGGCTTTATATTAATTACAACTATAGTATTAGCGCATGCGCTTGACAGTCTTCACCTGTCCATCGGCAGTGCGAACTTGTTCAATCACCAGTCCTTTAGAATGTCCCTTCAACGAACGACCCTGAAGATCGAAACGACGAAGCACCTCTGAGGGTTGTAAAAGCACGGTCTTGACGCCCGTGGTTTCTCCACTTACCACAACAGCAATCTTATTCAATTTGGTATTGGGATTACCATCGCTAATGGTGAGCACCACCTTCTGAGCCGAGCCTGTCCACACGAGGTCGTCGGAGAACTCGCCATTATCAAACTCATTGTAATCATTCCAATCAGCAGCATAGAAATACATCTTCTCGATTGTACAGCCTGCAGGCACCTCGAAAGTCAGTTTTCCGCCATAAAGGCGCAACTGTATAGCCTGGAGGTTGTAATCAACCCAATAGCGGTTAGCAGTATTGCCTCCCTCACAGGGTGAGATGGTCAGCGTGACATTGTCCTGCTGCAGCACCTTGTCCTCGGTGATATCACCGGCATGCGACGTGCTCGTGGACACAGGTGTCGTGTTCTTATCCAAGGCATTGAAGTCGAATACGGCGGCCTCATCAGCATAGGGCTGAAGATTCATCCAACTGATTTCCGACACACGCTCTTCGTTTCCGCCACGATAGATAGCCTGAACACCAATACGGTTGAAGGCTGCACTGGGCTCATAGAAGTAAGCGGCATAGCCATGAGCCTCGATATTATAATCATCGGTGAAGTTATAAGGAATCTCCGTCATATCCACAAAGTCCTCACCATTCTCCTGAAGAGCAGGAATCACGATGGGCGTGATGGTCTTCTCCACATCTTTATATATAATATAGCTCAGCTTACTAGTGAGCAGAGGATTTCCATCCACGTCAAGAGGAGGGAAATTCAGCGACACGCCACCATAGCCCTCATTGACATCATAAGGCATATAGTAAGCAATAGTAGGAGCCTGAGGATTGGCAGCCACATCATTGGGTTTGGAAATCACCACATCCTTCAGATAATCGAAACCAGCAATACCATCTGTCAAGGTATTCACAACAAGCACGGTGGCTGTGGTCCAGCGATCACCTGCTTCACTCACCGTAAAGGTCACGTCAATGGGAGTCAACGTCGATACGCCATTGAACCACGACTCATCACAGCCTGCGAAGTAGGTATCATAATTTTCGCCTCCATCGTCTGCCAAAGGACCATAATACTGATTAGCAGAGAAGGTCACACAACCATTCTCCACAGTACCCTTCACCCATGCTTCTGGCAGATATAGGTTCAAGCCCTGCACATACACATCCTGACCTTTCACGCCAATGTTTAGTGTCTGTACAGCATCTACCGTATAGGCTGTGGGATCATAGCGCTGAGCGGTAAGCAACCACTCTTCTGTCTGCAAATCTGCTGGTGGCATCACCACCACGTCATCCTGTGCCCATGATACTACTGTGAGCATCAGGGTCATCATTACTAAAATAAACTTTCTCATCTTTGTATTTTTCATATTGGGGGTGCAAAGGTAACAAATAAAAACCATACTCCATGTGTTTTTCCATAAAAAAAGACGCAGAAACCCAAAAGTTTCTGCGTCTCTACTACTTACTATAAAAATATTACTTACGACCTATCTGCACTTTCTTCATGCTTCCATCAGCCAAGCGAACGAGGTAAACACCAGGACGGGGAGAACCCTCTACCCTACTACCATCGAGCGAATAATAGATGCGCTGCTGACGTACGGAAGATATCTCAATGCCATCAATGGCTGTGGCCACGGTGACGGTCAGTGTACCAGGAACGAAAGTGAAGTTATAACTCTCGGCCGTGGCACTTTCCACCGTGATAGGATACTCGCCGGCAGGTGAATTCTCATCGGCAGTAGTCACAAACACCGGGGCATCCAGCCAAGCAGGAATAGAGTCGAGAGCAATCAGTCCGTCATAGGCACTGAAGCCAAACTCTGGATTAGGCTGTCCCTCCTCGCGGGTGAAGTTGCCTACAGTTGCAGTAGCATCGAGCTTCTGGACAATCAGGAATCCATCAATGAAGTCCACATTCTCGCGTTCAATAGTGCCACGCTTCACAATGATAGGATAGCGTCCGGCAGGTGATGAGGCGGTAGCTTCACAAACCAACTCGGGCTTTCCATGCAGTTCATCGCCACTGATAGAATAGAAGAACTCAGGATTCTCCTCACCATACTTACGGATGGCATTGCGGACCTGGATACTGGTGCCTTCTTCTGCAATATTCTTCTCACCAAAACTCTTCCACTGAGCCTTCTTCAGATACTTGGTCTTCATACTACTGCGTACATAGAGCATAGCAGAACCCGTTGGCACGTCTTGGAACACACGAGAGCCACCCAACTCAGGAACGGTCTTGGTAGGAACACGCAACTCATACAGATGCGTGCATCCACTAAAGGCTTCTGCCCCGATGCGCTCAATAGTGGCAGGAAGAGAAACACGCTGCAATACGACACAGTCCTTAAAGATGCCATCGGGCAGAGCATTATCTGCCAACTGGCTATTGGTCAGGTTCAGTGAACGCACCTGCTCGCCACTCTCTACACCAAGAGAGTCACGACCTGCCAGATGGCGCAGATACTTCATATCATCAAGTCCGAGGGGACCAATCACGGTAAGAGAAGCAATCTGTCCTTCTCCATCAAGGGCCTCGACAGCCTGCTTCAACATGCCTTCTTGCGTGACAGTCACACTCTCTGAACGATAACGACTACGGGCATTACTCTTCACACCAGTTATCATATCTTGCTGATAATTGAACTTATAATAGCTGGGATTCAAAAGAGCGATATCATAATATCCATCGTCTTCACCACTCCATCCCCAGTTCACATAGACCTTACCATCGGCACGATAACCATGAAGAACAAAAGCATGGCCACTACGAATAGACAAATCAGCACCGCCGTAATACATAGGGCCGTTCTCGCTCAACTCTCTATAGACGATATCCATCCATGCGGCCTCACTATAGTTGTCACGTTCCAAACACTGAGCTTCTTCGTAACCGAAATACTTACGCAGTCCTTCGGCAGCATCCTGTGAATAGGCGCCACTGCCTTCCTCAGGACCACCATATTCCATATCAGCAGCCACGCCACAATCGCGAATCAGCATAGCCACTGCATCGGCCTGTTCCTGGTTATAGTTGACGACAGAATAGTCATCAAGCATATTGTCCCAGTCATAATAGTCAGCACCGAAATTGGCAGTAACAGCCTGACCTCTATAATAGATGGTACGCGTTCCTTCACCATGCTCAGGCATCTGATGGTAGTTCAAAACCTGAGCCATTGCAGTGGCCACACAACCCGTCAAGCACTTGGTGCTGCCAGAGTATGTAGGACACATATTATTATAGGGTGTTTCCTGGTCCCATTTCGTGGTGAGCAGAGGCTCCACCTCTGAAGGATATAAAGAGGGGTCGGGCTTGGTGGTCGTCAACTGGATATTGTTCTGGACAGCATAGTTGATGACATCATTGGTAGCATTGAGCCACCACTGAAAGTTCGCATTACGACCCTCACTATATTCTGATGTTGATACACCCAGCACCTCGGGTACTAGGTCGTCGGCAGAGATCACAGCAAAGCCGCCTTTCTCATAGCCTAAAATCTCGTAGGTTGAGGTTGACTTCAGCACTTTCAACGCATCGGTGCGTGGCGCCATCCGCTTAGAAGAGCGATGTGCATTGATGGCTTTTGCAGCAGCCTGCTTCATCTGCTGCGATGTACGCGGAGCAGCAACTGCTTGCAAAGATGTTAATCCAAAAACAAGGAAAGCAAAGGTTACTTTCTTCATATTACCTTATTATATTTAATATGTTAAAAAACTGGGGGCGCGAGCAGCCTCGCGCCCCCTGGTTTTTATAAGAGTTTAAAGATTACTTCAGAACAACCTTCTTGTTGTTGATGATGTAAGCACCCTTCAGACCCTTCAGGCTGTTAGCCTCACGGTTGATGAGCTTACCGTCAACAGTGTAGATGGTGAACGACTTACCACTGTTCAGAATCTCGTTGATAGCATTCACTACGTCGATGGTAGCTGTTACGGGCTTAGACTCAGCGCCATTAGCATATACAGCGGTTACAGCGAATACATAGTTGCCAGATGCCAGAGTCTTGATATCAGCAGTGGTCTCGGCGGTGTTGGCTACAGCAGCCTGATCAACATAGATGTTGAAGCTTACAGGAGCGCCACCACCAGTTACGTATGTAATATCGTCAATCAGCAATCCGAAGATATCTGTTGATGTATGACGGATTGCGAAGAACTTCGTACCTGCAGGCAGATCAGCAGTGAACTCTGCCCAGTCGGCAGAAGAAATCTGACCATCCTTAACCTTGGTAAAGCTTGCGGGCTTGTTGTCGGTTGAAGAAGCGAGCACCTCGAAGGTCTCATAACCATAGAAGCTTTCTGCAGTGGGATCAATAGAAGAAATCTGCTTTGCGAAGAAGCTGATGGTCTGAGCGTCACCAGGCAGTTCAGGAGAGATCAACCAGTGATCAGCGGCAGGAGTGATATTGTTACCAGCCTCATCCTCGTCTGCAGGGCAGAACGACCACAAGAACTGAGCGCCACTGTGTGCAGCATAAGCTTTTGCGAAGCTTTCACCTGCCAAAGCGGGATTGAATACCTGCCAAGCCTGTACCTCGCCAGTGTTCTCGAATGAAGCACCATTGAATCCGTAAACATGGATTCCATTGCCATCATAGAGTGTCCAGTCGCCGAAGGCACCTGTGTGCTCGGTTTCAGTGATACCACCCAAGCTGAAGGGAACGAATGTCTCCTCATTGTCAAAGTCCTCAGTTGTCTCAGCAGTTGAGGCAGAAGGAACATTCCAAGTCAGGGTGACAGTGCTGTCGTTAGCCTGCTGTGCTACCAGATCAACAGGAGCAGCAGCGGTAGGCTCTTTCACGGTGATAACAGTCTCATCAACGTTGTTATCGAGGTTCAGGTCATTATTATAAACAACCTCTGCCTTGATAGTCACATCACCAGCCTCATCGAATACGGTGGTGGGATATTCTGCAGCAACGTCAATAGAAGAGAAGGGCTTCAGTGCAGCGTCGAAGGTCTTGCTAGAGAATTCCTTATCATTGGCAGACAACTTCAGAGTGAAGCCGTTTGCTGCATTCTCTGCGTTATTAGAAATCTTCAAATTCAACTTAGCAGCCTTACCAGCAACTACAGAAGCAGGAGCATCCAGAGCCACCTCTACGTCGTGCTCATAGAGATCCACGATACGGATGTTGTCAACGTTCAAGATATCACCCCATTCATATACATACTGCATGGCCTCATAGTCAATGTCCTCAACTGTGGGAGAAGCAAAGTCAGCGCTGAATCCAAGCTGCACGAAACGAGCATTCTTCAGATCGTTCAGAGGCACCTTAACAGTGGTGTACTCAGAGGTAACAGGAGCATCAGCCTTAATAGTAGTAAACTCTGCACCAGCAACGCTACCGATAACATTGATCTTAGAAATTGTAGCAGACTTCACGTCGAAGAGCAGTGTAGGATTAGCTACGTTCTTCAGACTTACCTTACCAGAGGTGAAGGTAACAGTGCCAGGCTCATCCATAGCAACCAACTTCAGAGCAACGTCGTCGTCATCAGTAGATTCATCTGAAACGAAGATACCTGCGTTGTCAGAGTATTCCCAGATATAATGGAAAGCACTACCTGCAAAGCCCTCAACGACTGGCAACTCATAAGATGCACCAACCAGCATTGAAGCAACGGCAGGAGAACCTACGCCAGCCTCGTTAACAGGCTGAACAGCCCAATACTTATAGTCCTGAACACCTTCCTCAGTATTCTCAGCAAGTGAATAGTTGTCAGTATCAGTAACGCTGGCCTTCAATTCGTCATAATCCAGACTATAGCCGAAGATAGACTCAACAAGCTTGAGCGACCATACCTCATAGTCAACAGCTGCAGTATTAACATAGCCACCATTTACACCAACACGTCCTACCTTGTCCCAAGTGAAGTCAACAGAGGTAACATTGTCAGTAGCAATCAGGTTCTGCAGGTTAGCAGGTGTATCAATACCTACATAAACCTTTACCTTGTCACTCTTCTTACCAACACCATAACTGTTGCTAGCAACCACCTGATAAGTATTGAAGCCTTCCTGAGCGTCCTCGTCCTTATAACTGGTGAACACACCAGGAACAACATCATTCAGAGTAGCAATCAGAGAATCGCCACGCAGGATATTAACAGACAGGTTCTCAGTCAGATTTGAGCCATCAAGAGCCTTGGCAGGAGCCGTGAATGAAACCATAGCCCACTGAGCACCACTCAGACCAGCCATTACTTTGAACTCATCGACGACAGCAGGAGCCTTAGGATCAGCGCCCTTGTCTACGATAATCTTAGTAACATTCAGACGCCACATGTTGGCAGGGCTTACAGCCTGAACAGCAACATAGAAGGCACCACTTTCTGTTGCAGTGAACTCGCTCTCGAAATCTTCAAACTCGGTTGTTTCCACCCATGTGGTATCAGCTACCAAGGTGTTCAAACCAGCTACTGTAGCTTCCTTACCAATCAACACGCGGAATGCCTCAGGATATTTTGCATTTGCGCAGTTGGCAACAACAGTAATCTTATAGTTCTTACCTGCTTCGAAAGCAACAGGAGAAGAAATCAGATAGTCGTCAGCAGCCTCAGATGAATTATACTGATAATAAGCACCTCCATAAGAAGAACTCCATGACCAAGTCTTAGCATCTTCATTAGCATTGATCACCTGGAAGAGATCGAAGACACTCTTATCGCTCAGGTCGAAGGTAGCAGGAACAGGAACAATGATTGAGAGGAATACGCTCTTTTCTTCACTCTTCACGCCAGCACCTACTGCATTGTAAGCAATCACCTGATATACATGAGTACCCATGGTCAAAGCATCATCGGCATCCACGTACTGAACAGCATCACCAGGATTGTAGTCAGTAAGAGAAGCGATAACCTTTCCATCACGATAGATATCAATCTTCTCAAGGCTCTCAAGAGGATTGCCAGCGGCAGTCAAAGTAGGAGCCTTGAAGCTAACGGTAGCCTCCAACTTGTTTTCTGTAGCAACAACATTGAAGTCGGTTACAGCAGCAGGAGCTGCGGGATCAAGACCGGCCTCAACAATGAAGTTGGTCACCAGGAGTCTGAACATGTCTGCGTCAGAGATGGCATGAATACCAACATAATACTCACCTGTCTCTGCAACAGTAACCATATCATTAGCGTATGTAGCGTAAGTACTCTCTGTAACGTCGGTAGCACCAATAACTGTCGTTGTCAGAGCTGCTGGACTAGCAGCTGTGCCCAACTTCACCTCGAAGCGCTCGTCATAACCAGAGCTACGTGCATCAAGAGCAATGCGATATGACTTACCCTTTTCCAACTTGATGGGACGAGAAATCAACCAGTCGTCAGCAGCATTAGTACCACTATATGTGTAGGCAGCAGCCTTGTTATCTGCATTAAATGCCCAGGTTTTTCCATCTGCATTAACGTCAAGAACCGTAAACTCATTAAACAATTCCTCAGTATTCAAAGCATTCAGATAAGGAAGTGTCTCGATAACAGGCAACTTCAAGGTGTACCACTGGATTTCAGTTTCGTGAGTTTCTCCACCACCAGTGTAGATTGACTTCACACCAATACGGTCGTAGTCGAATTCGAAGTTAAGGAATACGAGTTTATAACCATCGGTTTCAGTAAAATCAAAAGTATCATTCAGCAAATAGGGGATAACAGTGATATCCTCATCCAAGTTCTCGTAAGCCGCAGCTGGAAGAACGATGGGCTTAACTTCGCCATTAACCTCAGAATAGAACTGATAAGAAAGCTTTGACTCCAGAATATCATTACCGTTGGCATCGGTTGTAGGAATGTCTGCAATCACATAGCCATAGCCCTTTGCTGCATTATAAGCACCTACCTCCAGAATCTCAGGAGCAGCAGGTGTTGCAGCAACATCGGCAATAACTGGATAATCGAACTTATAGCCTTCTGCCAAAGAAATGGTTGCGGGACTCTGAAGACCGAACCAATATCCAGTAGAAGCATATAATGTCCAATAAGTATCAAATGCCAAAGCCTGCTCTGTGCCAGTACCCGTCAGGGCAAGGAGAGAAGTACCTGCCTCATTGATTCCGTAAGTATAGAAATCACCATTTGATGTGCTTGTAACAAGCTGATTAGCAATCACAAAAGTAGAATCGCTCTTCAGGGTCACATCAATAGCAGTCTCATAGCCACCGAAATTGTAGATTGTGGCTGTCTTGGGGTCAACCTGCTCAATATAAACATTCACGTTCTTGCTAACACCTTTGTTATCAACCCATGTCATTGTACCATTAACAGGCACAACAAAAGAGTAATAGAAGATGCCAGAGTACTGATAACCTGCATACTGGCCATCACCACCGACAACATCATACCAAAGTGTTCCGAAATCGATTGAGCCATCGGCATTAATTGTTGCAGTGATGGGATTATCATTCAAGGCGTTCTCCAGAATAATAGGACCATACTGGGTGTCGGTCAAGGTTTGGCCATTTTCAATACTGATGGTTGAGGTAGCTACATCAACAGTAGCAGTAATGGCGTTTGTTGCATAAGCTGTGAAACCGGTAATTGAAATGGTTGTATCGTCAACCTTAGCGATGGTAATTGGTGTTGCACCAGCTTCAGGAAGCGTTGATACGAAACCATTATCATAATCATAATGTTCAGAAGCCAACATAAAATCGCCAGTCAGTTCATCTACTGCAGCAATTCTACGAGTAGCCTTGGGAGCAGTCAATCTTGCAGCTGCAACTCCTGAAGCTTTCAAATTCTTCTGAGCCATCTTCACAGGAATGAACTCTCTTCCATCAGAAGTCTTCAAACCGCTAAGTGCCTGTTTTTTAACCATTGCATTAGAAGCAACAGTCTTTGAAGCCTTTGCGATTTGTACTCTGGTCAGGTTGTCTGCCCACAATTTCTTGAGTTCAGCACGGTCGATCTCTGCCTTCTGCTCTGCAGTCAATTTTGCATGAGCGGTAACGGCTTTCAAGTCCTCTGACTTGAAAGTGTAGGCTTTCTTTAACTCTTGGCCATGTATGCCTTTCATCACCTTAGAAGGAAGAGCCTTCTTAGCGACAAAAGCATGCTGGGCCTTGATTGGTAATGCCAGCAGCGTGGCTGCCAACACTAACAATGATAAAGTAAACTTTTTACCCATAAACTAATAATAAAATAATTAATAATAAACGAAAAATTATAAAATTCGGGTGCAAATTTACTACTTTTTGATAAAATAATGCACGAAAAACGAATAATTTATCACTTTTTCGCATTTCAATTGTTTTATATCAAGAAAATAAGTATTTAGTTTAAAATACCATATTTTTGTTATTTCCTTCCACAAAACGCACAAAAAAGGGCAACAAGATGGAGGCAACAATCAATCAGCCTCCCCCACCCCCAAAAGAAATAAACCTATGGTTTAAATATTGAGACACGTCCTGTTTCTCAATGAAAAACACTTTGTTTCTCAATGAAAAACGAGTCGTTTCTCATTGGAAAACAGATCAAGACAAAACGCCATCTTCGACCTTACGTAACGGAACCCAAGATCATAAAAAAGGGGGAGCGCAAGTTTACTCGCGCTCCCCAAATGACAAAATATGCAGTATTATTTCAAAATAACTTTCTTATTATTGATGATATACGCACCTTTCAAACCATTCAAGCTAGTAGCCTGACGGTTGACAAGTTTACCATCTATGGTGTAGACAGTCATCTTTGCATCCTGATTACCAAGAGTGCTGACAGATGTCTCACCTCCATCATTCTGGTCAACAATGCGAACATTGTCAATCATCAACAGGTCGCCATAATGAGTCTCGTACTGATAGGTCACATAACTATATTCCTTGGTAGTAGCATTTACACAATCTACATTGAAACCAAGTTGGATATAGCGTGAATCCTTCAAACTACTCAGGGGCACCTGAATGGTCGTATACTCCGAAGAAACGGGTATTTCTTCCTTAACCGGATGAGAAACCAACCAAGTAGGTTCATTAGCAACGACACTCATCTTTGTAAGAGAAGAAGACTTCACATCGAAGAGTAGCACAGGATTGGCAGCATTCTTCAGGCTCAACTTACCTGTATAGAGGGACACCACGCCAGGCTCATTCATAGCCGTCAGTATCAAGGCCTTGCCATCATCATCAGATGATTCATTTGACACATAGAGGCCAGCATTATCTGAATAATCCCAGACATAGTGGAACGAGCCCTCGGCAAAATTCTCGGCAAACGGCAAATCATAAGGAGCACCAACCAGCATTGTTGCAATCGCATAGCCACCCTTGCCTGCCGCATTAACAGGCATCACGCCCCAAATCTTAAAATCCTGCTCACCCTCGTCGGTATTCATAGCATAGCTATACCCAGTTTTGCCGACGACATCAGCCAACTTTTCATCATAAGCGAGAGAACTTCCATAAGGAGTCTGAACGACCTTGAACGACCACAACTCATAGTTCACGGTTGCCGGGTCCACATAACCGCCATTAGCACCTACGGTATTCACAGGCAGCCAGTCGAAGTCGACAGATGACGCGTTATCAATAGCCATCAGATTGGTCACAGCAGCGGGTGCATCAACACCTACATAGACATTGACATTTTCACTCTTCTGACCTACTCCAGAAGCATTGCTGGCAACAACCTGATAGGTATAGGTCATGCCCTGCTCCAGATTCCGCTCAGTCCAACTCTGCGCTGTGCCAGGAGCGACATTCTCGAGAGTAGCCACGATTGAGTCGCTACGGAGGATATTGACGCTCATATCACTTGTCAAGTTAGAGCCGTCAATGGCTTTAGTTGGAGCAGTGAAACGAACCGTTGCCTCCAAGGCTCCCTGAGCACCCGAAGTAACAGTCAGGTCGGCCACAGCTGCCGGAGCAGTAGGCTCGGCACTCTTTTCAAGAGCCAATCGAGCGATATTCAGACGCCACATATTGGAGGGACTGATGCCATGGATAGCTACATGATAGTTGCCACCTTCAGTCACCGTGAACTCCGTTTCATAGTTGGTAAAATCAGTTGTGCCAACCCAAGTGGTATCAGCAACAACAGTATTCAAGCCTTCTATGGTCGATTCCTTACCAATCAACACACGGAAGGCTTCCTGATAAGAAGTACTGGCACTGCTGGCCTTCACTGCCACAATATACTTCTTGCCTGCCTCCAGCTTGACGGGAGCAGAAACCAGATAGTCATCAGCAGCATTTGGTCCATAATTGTAATAGGTGCCGTAAGACTCATCCCATGCCCAGGTCTTGTTATCAGAGTTAGCATCGATTACTTGGAAGAGGTTATACACGCTCTGTTTCATGAGATCGAAAGCCACAGGGACATCATATATCAATGAGAGGAACACGGTCTTCTCATCACTCTTCATGCCGGCACCTGCATCATTATAAGCCACTACCTGGTAGGTGTGATAGCCCAAGGACAAGTTGGAAGCATGGTCCACATACTGAACGGGTGCACCAGGAGTCACATCGGTAAGCGAGGCAATGACTTCCTTATCACGCAAAACGTCTATCTTCGTAATGCTAGTCAAGGCTTCGCCACCTGCCGTCTGAGTAGGAGCAGTAAAGCTGATTGTTGTTTCAAGTTTTCCTTCTGCAGGAACCACGGTCAAATCATTCACGGCAGCAGGAGCAGCAGGATTCAGGCCAGCCTCAACAACGAAATTGTTCACAAAGAGCTGAAACATGTTTCTATCAGAAATGGCATGAATACCTATGTAATAATAGCCCGTTTCGGGAACGGTCACCATTTGGTTCTCGAAAGTACTGTTTTCTGCGCTGCCGACTACCGTAGCAGGTATTACCTCTGAGGTCATGCCATCAACGCTAGGCTCCAAGCCCATCTTCACCTCAAAGCGTTCGTCGTAATTACGATTACGCGCATCAAGGGCTATACGATAGCTCTTGCCTGCCTCCAATCGGATAGGACGAGAGATCAACCAGTCATCGCCATCATTCGAGCTGTTGTAGCTATAGGCTGCAGCAGTGTTATCTGCATTATAGGCCCAAGTAGAATTATCATGATTGGCATCAATCACCGTGAAGTCGCTAAACAGAGCCTCGGTATTCAGAGCATTCACATAAGGCAGTTCCTTGATTCTCATCGTGAACCACTGAATCTCGGTTTCGTTGGAAGAGTTACCACCTTTATAAACAGACTTCACGCCAATGCGATCGTAATCGAAAGGAAAGTTCAGGTAGACCACTTTATTACCCTGAGTCATCTGGAAATCAAAATTGTCATCCAGAGTATAGGGAATCAGCGTGAGGTCCTCGCTCAAATTCTTGTACTTTGTAGCAGGAAGGACTATGGGTTGTATATTACCATCGACATCTGAATAGAACTGATAGTAAAGCTTTGACTCTAGCAAATCATTGCCATATGTATCGGTGACGGGAACATTCACGACCACTGAACCATAGTCTGACACTTCGTTATAGCCGTCAACCTTGATAATCGTAGGATTGGCAGGCATAGCAGCCACATCAGGAATAACAGGATAATCGAATTTATAGTTCTCATTCAGCGTAATAGTGGCAGGCTTCTGAAGATAGAACCAATAACCTGTAGAGGGTGAAAGCATAGTCCAACTACTGCCAAAGGCCAATGCTTTCTCAGTGCCTGTGCCGACCAGCGTAGCCAGCTCACTCTCATCTTCAGTAAATCCATAAACATAGAAATCACCATTATTATTCTTCACAACCAGCTGATCGGTAACAGTGAATATTGAATCTGCCTTCAATGAAAAGTCAACAGCCGCCTCAAAGCCACCGAAATTATAGACAGTGGCTGTCTTTGGGTTGCTTTGTTCCACATATACACTTACGCTTCTCTCTTCGCTATTATTGTCAATCCATGTCATTTTACCACTGACAGGAGCAATATAAGAGAAGTATATTTTTCCAGACCACAAATTGCCTGCATACTGACCATCACCACCAATCACATCATACCAGAGAGAATAGAGGTAAATAGTACCATCCTCAGAGATAGTACCAGTAATAGGACCATCACCTTGAGCATTATCCAGGAGTACTGGACCATAGGTGGTCTCGAGCAAAGTTTGGCCTTGCTCGATGGAAATGGTAGAACTGGTCACATCAACAGTTGCTTTGATAAGTTCCGTAGCACCACTTGTAAAACCACTGATGGCAATTGTTGTGTCATCAATCTTAGAAATCGAAATTGGTGTGGCTCCCTGTGCAGGAGAGGCCGGATTTAGCCCATTTTGATAGACATAATAGGACGACACCAGCATGAAGTCTCCCGACAGCTCATCCACAGAAGCCACGCGACGGGGGGCTTTTCTTGCGCCCATCGGCTTCATATCCTCCGATAAAGATACGCTGTTTTTCTTTAGTTTCAGACTCATAAAGTTATCCACAGCCTTCAGTTCTGAAGGAACCAGACTCTTGGTCGTGAACACTTTCTGGGCCTGGATTGGCAATGCTAGCAGCGAAACCGCCAACATCAACAAGAAACAAATCTTTTTACCCATAAGTACTAGTTTAATAATTAATAATATAAAATACGGGGAGCGCAGTTTTTCTACGCTCCCCGTTTTGCTGATTACTTCAGAATTATCTTTTTATTATTGATGACGTAAGCACCTTTCAAACCATTCAGGCTTGTTGTCTGACGATTGACGAGCTTACCATCAATTGTGTAAATGGCAAACGATTTGCCACTATTCACTATCTCATTGATAGCATTCACGACATCGAGAGTTGCCGTTACGGGCTTAGACTCAACACCATTTGCAAAGAGGGCTGTCACAGCAAAAACATGATTACCAGAAGTCAGGTTCTTGACATCTGCTGTAGTCTCAGTCGCATTACCAACAGCTGATGCATCTACATAAATATTGTAGCTGACAGGAACAAGGTCGGCAGGTGTATAGGTTACATCGTCTACTACCAAGCAGAACAAATCTGTCACATTGTAGTGACGAATAGCGATGTAACCGGTTTGACCAGCATAAGCGCTCAAATCAACCTTATATTCTTTCATCTCAGCTGTTGCGACGAACTCATTTGATACCAGCGTAAAGGCAGCAGGATCTGTGACACTGGTGGTTGACACATAGACAGCGAAATGCTCTGCAGCATAATTTTCATCCTGGCCACATGCCCAGAACGAGAACTCACCATCCAACTTTGCGGCAGGTGTAATCAGCCAGTTGTCTGGATTGATTGCACCTACATAATTGATATAGCTCTCAGAGTAAACGCAACCATCACCCGTCTTAGTTGTATACTTAGTCTGACCAGCCACATTCACTTGATGAGTCCAGTCATAGCCATCAACATCAGCATCCACCGTAGTGAAGCCGCCCATACCTTCCTCAAAGCTCTCCGTCATAGGAGCCACTGCCACAGAAGCAGGAGTTGTCCATGAAAGCGTGACAATACTATCATTTTCCTGGTGTGCCACCAGATCAGCTGGAGTTGTCACGGCAGGATCCACGATTGAAATAACGGCCTCATCAGCATTATTGACAGGATTCAAGTCTTCGTCATACGAGACTTCGGCCTTCAAGGTCACATCACAAGCCTCATCAAACACAGTTGTTGCAAGATTAATCCCCAGGGAAGCAGTTTCAAAGCTCTTCAGAGCTGTATTGAATACCTGACTAACCAGTTCTTTCTCACCTTCTGTCAACCTCAGGGTAAAGCCTTTTGCTTCCGTATCGGCATTATTCTTCACGACAACCTTCACCAAGGCTGTGTTGCCAGCAACTACTGTTGCAGGGGCATTCACAGTCACCTCAACATCGTGCTCATAGAGATCCACCACGCGGATAGCATCCATGGTAACGAAATCGCCTTTACTGATAACATTTCCTTCAGCATCCAATGTGCATGGATTCATGTAGCGGGCAACGAACTTGAAACGAACATAGTTTTCAGCATCTTTCAGACCTTCCAAAGAAATCTTATAGGTATTATAAGAACTGGTCAGTTGGACAGACTGCAATAACTCATAATCACCACCATCCTTTGCAGCATACACTGTCAGGGCTTTAATATTCGAGCTCTTTGCACTGAAAAAAAGCGTGGGATTTGCTGCGTTCTTGATTTGAATCTTACCTGACTCAAAGAAGGCCGCGCCTCTCTCTTCCGACAGCATATCCAGAGCTGCGTCATCGCCATCGGCCGATTCTTGCGAAACCAAAAGGTCAGCATCTGAAGACCAGTAGTAATGCAAATCATAATTAGAGAAACCTTCATAGAATGGCAATGAATAGGGCTTACCAATCAAGAGACTCTTGTAAGTTTCCTCACCAGCACCAGTCACACTATTGGGCTGGATAGCAAAATATTCAAGTTTCTGATCACCCTCTGTCGTATTATAGGTTGCCTCAAGACTTGTCTGACCCGTCACTTCGCCAATGAGCTCATCAAGAACGGGAACTTCCCAATACATATAGGTCTCAAAACCAACTGTCCAAGCCTTGTAAGTAACCTGAGAAGGATCTACATAGCCGTCATGAGGACCAGTTGCATCAACAGCATCCCATGAGAAGAGGATGTTTGAGAATTGGTCTTTTGCAACCACATTATCGACTGCATCGGGAACATCAACACCTACAAAGACTTCCAAGATTTCACTCTTCACACCAGCACCGTCAGCATTAGTAGCAACAACCTGATAGGTATAGGTCTTGCCATTGCCCACATTCTCATCCTTCCATGTCAGAGAACTACCAGGAGCAACATCCTCTATGGTTTTCACCAACATATTATTACGATAAACCTCTACGGCCACATTGGCATCAAGATCGCTTTCATTTGCAGCCTTTGTAGGAGCTGTAAAGGCCAAGCCCACCTCTAAAGCGCCCTGAGCACCAGGAGTGGCAATAAAGTTGGAAACTGCAGCAGGAGCTGTAGGCTCAACACCCTTGGTAACAGAAAGGCTGTGGGCAACCAAGAAGTACATATCCTTATCGCTGATAGCATGGATGGCAACATAGTAATCACCTTCTACAGGAACGGTGAATGTCTTCGAATAATCAGCTGCATAAACCGAAGAGATTTCTGTTGGCTCGATGAGCGTCATGGTCAGACTTGAGGCTTCAGCCTTTCTGCCGAGTAACACCTCGAAACGTTCAGGCTGTTCTTCGTCAAAGGCATTTAGATTAGCCGTTACGATATAATGCTTTCCTCTTTTCAGATGGATAGGCTGAGAAACAAGATAGTCATCACCAGCATTACCTGCATGATGCTCGTAATAGGCAAACTTAGCATCTTCTTCCCACTTCCATGTAGCGTGGTCACCATTAGCATCAATCACTTGGCATGTCTCGAAGACACCATTCTCAGAGAAGTCTGCCAAATAAGGAACCTCTACAACATTTGAGAGGTAAGCAACAACAGCGTCACTTGCCAGGCCCTTACCATAGGCATTATAAGCAACCACTTGATAAGAATAGTTGCCGATAGCCAAAGTGTTGTCGGCATCAACATAACTTTGCTCACTGCCAGGAGCAACATTCTCCAGAGTTGCAATCACCGCGCCATCGCGTAGAATCTCTATCTGAGCCAAGTTCTCTGCCAGTTCAGCCCCATTCAACGTCTTTACGGGAGCGTTAAAGTTTATGGTAGCCTCCAACTTATTCTCTGTCGGAACTACAGTCAGATTGGTCACCGAGTCAGGGGCATTCAAGTCTGCACTAATCTCGACAATTAGATTTTCTATATGGAGGATATACATGTAAGGATCTGAAATGGCATGAAGACCAAAGTGATAATAGCCAGTTTCATCAACTGTTATTACTTTATTTTCCAAAGTATGCACATCATTCGATTTCCACGTGATATCAGTCGAAGGAATTACTTCTTTAGTCATCGCCTCAACGGTCTTGTCTTTTCCCATCTTCACCTCCATACGTTCGGGATCATAACTTGCCCAAGTATCAACGGCAAAGCGATAAGCCTTTCCTTCCTCCAACTTAATGGCTGGAGTAATAAGCCAGTCATCAGCGGCATTATATCGACTATACCTGTATTCCACATAGCCATTAGAATTATATCTCCATGTTCCATCATCACCGTCTTTGTTAATAATGGTGAAAGACATTTGGTCTGCAAGATCTGAGAAAGAAGGGGTATATGGCAACTTATCAATATGAGTAGGAACATTCAGCGGATTCCACACCGTTTCATAAATACCATAACGTGAGAAAGTGTTATCATCATCCCAGAACTGTCCCAAGAAGAGATTCTCGGACGTTCCTTCCTGAACGATAGCATCTCCATTCACAGTAAACACGAAAGCATCGGCATGCTCATCGTCCACTACATAGTTTCCACTGGCATCCTTAATACCCCAGCGAATACTGGTTGTAACCGACTTATTAGTACTATAGAAAATGGGCTGCTTTGCCGGAATGGTAATCGTATTACCAACCTTAGAACCCTTTACCCATGTTTCACAAGGATTATATGCAATGATATCCTTGATATAAACCGTTCCATCACTACACTCCACAAGCGTCAGCGAACCACTCTGCTGTTTAACTACCACCTGTTGACTCTCTGAAATGTAACAACCACCCGAACGGATATACGTTTTCTCCACACCCTCGGCAGGACTCGTAATAATACCATGCTCATCAACGACCTCGCCTGCAGCCTCAGATGTCTTCAACGGAGACTTGACCTTTCCTAATTTCAATGACTTAGCCTTGGCGATTCTTGCGGCTTTTAGCTTTTCCTGCTCCAAAGGTTTATCTACGACAAACCGTTCTGCCGTTGCTTTCATTCTTTTAGCAACAGTCTGGGCATGAATAGGTGATATCAACAGAGTGACTGCCAATACCCCCAAAAAACAAATCTTTTTACCCATAAGTCTAATTTAATAATTAATAATAAACGAAAATTTATAAAAATCGGACGCAAAATTACTACTTTTCGTTTAATTACAAACATAAAAATAGCATAAATTATCACTTTTTGCATGAAAAAACCAGTAATGTGTATAAACAATTTTGACTGTTTATTATATTCCATAAATTGTTTGCTTTTAGAACAACAACTATCCAGATACTGTTCATTTGCAAAAACTGACGTTTTTTTTGTACAATCCAATAAAAAGTCGTACCTTTGCACCCCACATTATTATATATACATGCGATTATGAATATCGAGACACTGATAAGTCAAGCCGCAGGACAGGCCGTGAAGGCTCTCTACGGCATGGAGGCAAGCGAAAAGATGCTGCAGCTGCAGAAGACACGCAGCGAGTTTGAGGGTAACCTGACACTGGTGGTTTTCCCCTTTGTGAAGGCCGCCAAGAAATCGCCCGAGCAAACGGCTCAGGAGATTGGTCAGTATTTGGTCGACAACTGTTCGGCTGTAGAGAAGTTCAACGTAGTAAAAGGATTCCTGAACCTAAGCGTTGGCGAGGGTGCATGGTTGCAACTGTTACAGGCCATAGATCAGGACGACAATTTCGGCAAAAAGACTGCTGACGAGAATTCTCCCCTCGTCATGATTGAATATTCTTCACCCAACACCAACAAGCCCCTGCATCTGGGACATGTTCGCAACAACCTTTTAGGCTGGAGCTTGGCTCAAATCATGGAAGCCAACGGCAACAAAGTGGTGAAGACCAATATCGTGAACGACCGTGGTATTCATATTTGTAAGTCAATGCTGGCCTGGCTGAAATACGGCAACGGTGAAACACCCGAGACCTCTGGTAAGAAGGGTGACCACCTCATCGGCGACTATTACGTGGCTTTCGATAAGCACTATCGCGAGGAAATCAAGGAACTTGTGGCCCAGGGTATGGATGAAGAGAAGGCCAAGCAAGAGGCTCCACTGATTAAGGAAGCTCACGAGATGCTGGTGAAATGGGAGAACAACGATCCTGAGGTGCGCGCCCTGTGGGAGAAGATGAACAATTGGGTATATGCCGGCTTCGACGAGACCTACAAGAAGATGGGTGTAGGCTTCGATAAGATATACTACGAATCTCAGACCTACCTCAAGGGCAAGGCCAAGGTAGAGGAAGGACTCGCCAAAGGTCTCTTCGAGCGTCACGAGGACAACAGCGTATGGGCAGACCTCACCAACGAGGGTCTCGACCAGAAGCTTTTGCTCCGTTCTGACGGCACCTCTGTCTATATGACGCAGGACATCGGTACTGCCGAGATGCGTTTCCAAGACTATCCCATCGACAAGATGATATACGTAGTGGGCAACGAGCAGAACTACCACTTCCAAGTACTCTCCATCCTGCTCGACCGCTTAGGCTTCAAGTGGGGTAAGGAACTCGTACACTTCTCTTACGGTATGGTAGAATTGCCTAATGGTAAGATGAAAAGCCGCGAGGGAACCGTTGTAGACGCTGACGACCTGATGGAGCTGATGGTAGAGGATGCCTACAAGACCTCAATGGAACTGGGCAAGTTCGACGATATGACTGAGGAGGAGCGCCGCGAGATTGCCCGCATCGTGGGTATGGGCGCATTGAAGTATTTTATCCTGAAGGTAGATGCCCGCAAAAACATGCTGTTCAACCCTGAGGAGAGTATCGATTTCAACGGTAACACCGGTCCTTTCATCCAATACACCTACGCTCGTATCCGCAGCATTCTGCGCAAGGCAGCAAGTTTAACTAGTACAACTAGTCTGGCTAGTACGACTAGCCTTAGTGAGAAGGAAATCGAACTCATCCAGAAGATGAGCGAGTTTGGTGCAGCCGTTGAGCAGGCCGGTAAGGACTATAGTCCCTCTGGTATTGCTAACTACTGCTATGAGTTGACAAAGGTGTTCAACCAGTTCTACCACGATTTCTCTATCCTTAACGAGCCCGTTGAACAGAAGAAGGCCGTACGCTTGATGCTGGCCAAGAACGTTGCCAAGATTATCAAGAGTGGTATGGCCCTGCTGGGTATCGAAGTGCCCGAGCGTATGTAAAGCAGTTGCTATGTCATAGCAACAAACAATAAAGATGATACAGAACCCTCCTGATTATAGACACGACACCGTTCTGCCCTTGCCCATGGAGGTAAGGGCAGACGCGTGGGCTGTGGATGCGGCATGCAGCGGCAATCCTGGCCCTATGGAGTATCAAGCCATCGATCTGCAGACAGGCGCCCAGGTATTCCACTTTGGGCCAGTCAAAGGTACGAACAACATCGGTGAGTTTCTGGCCATTGTTCATGCACTGGCTCTTTGCTGGCAGAAGGGATTGCACGACAAGACAATCTACAGCGACAGTTATAATGCCATCCTGTGGGTAAACAAACGTCAGTGCAAGACAAAATTAGAGCGAACTCCACAAACGGAGTCGCTCTATCAAATAATTCAGCGTGCCGAGAATTGGCTACGCACACATAATTTTCGTAACCCCATCATTAAATGGGAGACCCAGAAATGGGGTGAAGTGCCTGCTGATTTTGGTCGAAAGTGATTAATCTGTCTTTCGAAGATAAGTTAGAATGCTGTGATTATCATAGCATTCTTTTTTTATGACCTCCACATTTGACGGAAGCTGCGGGACACGCGTTCCCCCTGTTACTGTCAGGTCGTAATTCATTTCCACCCGAATTTCATCCCACAGGCCTTGAGCCAAAAAAGAATCAAGTGTCTTTCGCCCACCTTCCACGATAAGTGACTGAATACGATGAGCATGCAATGATTCCAAATTCAACGGATGCTGATGATCAATAACCAAACGTTTGGGGTTAGGCCCAACCCATTGACGCACTGTTAGTTGTGGATGTTCTCGTTCATCAGTAACGCGTCCTACCAGAATAGCATCTTCCTCAGCACGCAGTCTATGACTTAGCATCTGAGTAAAGGGAGAAGAGATTGACAACGCTTGGCCATGCTCATCCATAAACCCATTAGCCGTCTGAGCCCATTTCAGTATGATATATGGACGCTGCAAACGATGATATGTAAAGAATCGTCGATTCAACATCTTACACTCATTCTCTAGTACTCCCACAGTCACCTCGATACCGGCATCGCGCAATTTCTGAATTCCCCTACCCTGCACCTCAGCAAACTCGTCAATACAACCCACAACAACACGCTTCACGCCTTTTCTTACAATAAGATCTGCACAAGGAGGAGTTTTGCCATAGTGTGAGCAAGGCTCCAACGATACATACATCGTAGCATCCTTCAACAGGATTTCATCCTCCGAAAGCACAGAAGCGAAAGCATTCACCTCGGCATGTCCCTGTCCACAGCGTACATGATAGCCCTCACCTATGATACGTCCATTGGCTACAATCACCGCCCCAACCATGGGATTAGGCTTGGCGTTCTGACTTCCATTCTGAGCCAGCTGAAGACAGCGGCGCATATATATTTTATCAACAGAAATTTGGTCGGTTACCATATTTTATGTAATTTTGCAGTATGACTTATAACGAATTATGGCGCCAGTTGACGCAGGTCTATGAAGAAGGAGAGGCAAAGGCTATCGCACGCTTGGTGTACGAGGTTCGCTTCGGGCTCATGCCTGCAGACCTTTTCATCGGCAAAGATACACAATTATCCACAGACAACCAAATACTCTTAGAGGAAATTACACAACGACTACTCCAACAAGAGCCAGTGCAGTATGTGCTAGGCGAAGCCGAGTTTGGAGGCAGGACCTTTCATGTGGAGCCGGGCGTTTTGATTCCAAGACCAGAAACCTACGAATTGTGTCAATGGATTACAGAAGATGGAAAAAGGAAGACAGAAGGCGAAAGATGTTCCATCCTCGATATTGGTACAGGTAGTGGATGTATCGCCTGTACACTGGCATCTGAGATTCCCCAAGCACAAGTAACGGCATGGGATATCTCAGATGATGCCCTGCGCATAGCTGCAGAGAATGCTAAACGTACCAATGTTCACGTGTCGTTTGAGAAAGTAGATGCTCTCGACATCCCTCTCACCTCTCACTCTTCACCTCTCACACCTCAAATCGACATCATCGTCAGCAATCCGCCTTATATTTGCGAGAATGAACGGACAGTAATGGAAGCAAACGTACTGGAACACGAACCTGAATTGGCACTTTTCGTCCCAGACAGCGACCCGCTCCTTTTCTATCGTTCCATTGCCCACTATGCTGCCCAAACATTAAAGCCTAACGGACAGTTATTCTTCGAAATTAATCCTCTGTACGTCAATGAGATGAAAGACATGCTCCACGATGAAGGATTTACACACACAGAAATTAGATACGATCAATTCGGGAAACAAAGATTCACAAAATCATGTTTATAAAAAAAGAGATGACAGGGCTCCAAGCCTACCAAAAACTCACAGACCTTTGTGCCCGCAGCGAACATTGCCAGCAGGAGATGCTGGATAAGATGCGGCAATGGGGTGTCAGCGAAGAAGAACAGGCTGGGGTGATGCAACGGTTGATAGAAGAGAGATTTGTTGATGACGAGCGATTTGCACGCGCCTATATTTATGATAAGATACGCTATAACAAATGGGGACGTCGCAAGGTGGAACAAGCCCTGTGGACAAAGCGTATTGACGATCACATCAGCAAACCATTGCTCGATGAGGTTGATGACGAGGAGTATCTAAAAATCTTACGTCCGATGCTGAAGCAAAAACGCAAGGGAATCCGTGCAAAGAGTGAATACGAGGCCACCATGAAGGTTATTAAATATGCACTGAGCCGAGGTTTTACAATGGACATCATTAAGCAATGCATCAACATATCAGATGAAGAGGAAAGCGAGTTTACTGAGTAATTTACTTGACCTAATAGCACCAAGAAGATGTGCTATCTGTGGAGATCGGCTGGATGCAGAAGAGCCGCTACTCTGTGCCAAGTGTTTGAAAGAACTACCCGTAACACCATACTGCGAATCGCCCTACGACAATTGGATGGCGCGAATCTTTTGGGGACAGTTTCCCATAGAGAAAGCCTCTGCATGGTTTTTCTTCCGCCCACACGCAGCTCCCAGTCACTTGGTTTACGATGTGAAATACCATGATCAGAAAGAACAGGGAGAGGTTATCGGTCAACTCATCGCCGATAGACACATGCCATACGGGTTCTTCGATGGCATTGATGCCATCGTCCCCCTCCCCATTACAAAGAAAAGAAACTGGGAACGCGGTTATAACCAGAGCTATCTAGTCGCAAGCGGCATCAGTCGAGAGACAGGCATACCTATCTACAACGATGTTATCGAGAGGAAACATTTTTCTAAAAGTCAGACACACCAAACATCTCTTGAACGTCGCAACAACGTAAGGAATGCCTTCCACCTTCTTAACAAAGAGAAAATCAAAAGCAAACATCTACTGATAGTAGATGATGTCATCACAACAGGAGCCACCGTCATTGCCTGTGCTCAGGAACTGGCAAAAGCAGAAGGGGTACGTATTAGTGTGCTAGCCATCGGTTATACGAAAGAGTAAATATTAAGAAGAAAAATAAATTTTCATTTTGTATTTCAATCACTTATTCGTACCTTTGCACTCAAAATAAACATAACGCTATGGATATCAAGAAACAATTCGCTCAGAAACTGATGGACATCAAAGCCATCAAGTTGCAACCCAACGACCCATTCACATGGGCCAGCGGCTGGAAATCCCCTATTTATACAGACAATCGCAAGACTTTGGGTCACCCTAGTCTGCGTTCATTTGTCAAATTGGAACTCTGTCACGTTATTCAGGAACAGTTTCCAGAAGCTGAAGCCGTAGCAGGTGTAGCCACAGGCGCCATTGCACAGGGCGTGCTGGTGGCCGAAGAGCTAGGTCTCCCCTACTGCTATGTTCGTCCAAAGCCGAAAGATCACGGCATGGGCAATCAGGTGGAAGGAGAAATCAAGAAAGGATCGAAGGTCATTGTAGTCGAGGACTTGATTTCTACAGGTGGTAGCAGTCTGAAGGCCGTAGCAGCACTGCGCGAATATGGTGTCGAGGTTATCGGCATGGTGGCATCGTTCACCTATGGATTCCCTGTAGCAGAAGAGGCTTTCCGTGAGGCAGGTGTAAAGCTCATCACCCTGAGTAATTACGATGCAGTCATTGAACAGGCTGCAGAGACCGGCTATATCAAGGAAGAAGACAAGGCCGTGTTGGCTGAATGGAGAAAAGATCCCAGTGTTTGGGGCGTATAAAAAACCAGTTTATGAAGAAATTTGAAAGTAGCATCAAGCAGATTCCCTATTCACAAGAGGCTGTCTATCGAAATATCAGTGACTTGAGCAACTTGGAACGAGTACGCGACCGTGTGCCAGCAGACAAGGTTCAAGATTTCTCGTTCGACCATGATTCAGTGAGCATTAATGTGGCACCTGTAGGCAAGATTACACTGAAGATTGTTGAACGTGAAGAACCTAAATGTGTGAAGTTTGAGACCACACAGTCACCCATGCCATTCAATCTTTGGATTCAGGTACTTCCAGTCAACGAGAACGCCTCTAAGATGAAAATCACAGTGAAGGCTGACATTCCTTTCATGCTGGCAGCCATGGTGAATGGCCCTATCCAGGACGGCGTAGAAAAGATTGCCGATGCACTGGCACAAGTACCTTATGTTTAATATCGTTATTACGTCATAACGCTATAACGACAGAACGACAAATAAGAAAATGGCAAGTAAACTCTGGGAGAAAGACTTTGAGATAAACAGCGAGATAGAGCGCTTCACCGTTGGTAGAGACCGTGAGATGGACCTCTACTTGGCACCCTACGACGTGTTGGGCTCCATGGCTCACATCACCATGCTCGAGAGTATCGGACTACTGGGCAAGGATGAACTACCTGTACTGCTCAGCGAGTTGAGAAACATCTACGAGATGACACAGCGTGGCGAGTTTGGCATCGAGGATGGCATCGAGGATGTGCACTCGCAGGTGGAGCTGATGCTCACCCGCAAACTGGGTGACATGGGAAAGAAGATTCACTCTGGTCGTTCACGCAACGACCAAGTGCTGGTGGACCTGAAGCTCTTCACCCGTCATCAGCTCCAACTGGTGGCAGAGGCTGTCAAAGATCTTTTCGACCAGCTCATTGCCAAGAGTAATCAGTATAAGGATGTGCTGATGCCTGGCTACACACATCTGCAGGTAGCTATGCCTTCGTCATTTGGACTGTGGTTCGGTGCTTATGCAGAGTCGTTGACCGACGACATGCTCTTCCTGCAGGCAGCCTATAAGATGACCAACCGCAACCCACTGGGTTCGGCAGCCGGCTATGGTTCATCGTTCCCACTGAACCGCCAGATGACTACCGACCTGCTGGGCTTCGATTCCATGGACTATAATGTGGTATATGCCCAGATGGGCAGAGGCAAGATGGAACGTAACGTTGGCTTCGCCATTGCCACCATTGCGGGCACCATGGCTAAGCTGGCTTTCGATGCCTGCATGTTCAACTGCCAAAACTTCGGTTTTGTGAAGTTGCCGAAGGAATGCACCACCGGCTCAAGCATCATGCCACATAAGAAGAACCCGGATGTCTTCGAACTCATCCGCTCAAAGTCTAACAAGTTGCAGAGCCTTCCTCAGCAAATAACGCTGATGATGAACAACTTGCCCGTGGGCTATTTCCGCGACCTACAGATTATCAAGGAGGTATTCCTGCCAGCCTTCGACGAATTGCTCGACTGTCTGCGCATGACGGCTTATATCATCAACCGTATTGAGGTGAATGAGCATATCCTCGATGACCCTCGCTACGACCCGATGTTCTCTGTAGAAGAAGTGAACCGGTTGGCTACCAACGGCATGCCGTTCCGCGATGCCTACAAGAAAGTTGGCCTCGACATCGAGGCAGGCAAGTTCACACCATGCAAGGACATCCACCACACCCACGAGGGTTCAATCGGTAATCTGATGAATGAACAGATTACAGAGTTGATGCAACAAACACTGAACGGTTTTGGATTTGAACGTGTGGAACAGGCAGAGAAGCTGTTGCTGAATTCATGATTAAAAGGCTCACTTTGATATTTTTCGGCCTACTCATGGCATGCAGTGTTGATAACAAATACAACACATATTATGCCGTGAACTTCGTGTTCTTCACAAAACTATATCCTACTAGTGCCTTGACACGTACCGTAGGCAGTCCTGGTATGTTCTGCATTGTCAAACCCTATCAGGAGAGAAATGTCACTCATCTGAAGCTAACACCCAATCAAGGATCATGGGATGCGTCGGATTTAGACTTGATGATGACCACTGCTATCGGCAACGAAAAACTGTCATATAACATTATGGGAGCAGGCAAGGGACTAATTATCGGACACTCAAACTCATTTGGCCTTAAGGCATTCGACTTGCAATGTCCTAACTGCCTAGAAGAGTATGGCATGCCAAAATACGAGTTACATTGGACTGATAATGGACGCTACTTGGAATGCAGCAAATGCAAGCGCGTATATAACCAAGACAATGATGATGGCTATATTGTGAGGAATGGCCATGATGGTGACAAGATGCTGATTCAGTATCGTTATGTCTCACACAATCTCACCGACGGACGACTTGTTGTGCATAACTGACAAAAAAGTAAGGAAAAGTCTTGGATATTCCGAGAAATAGCAGTACCTTTGCATCCGCAAAAAGGCTGCCGCGATGGTGGAATGGTAGACACGAGGGACTTAAAATCCCTTGACCAGAAATGGTTGTGCGGGTTCGAGTCCCGCTCGCGGCACAGTTAAGAGAAAAGGTTGTTCGAATTGAACAACCTTTTTCCATTTTCTTAAATGCCTCTTTCTGCCCAATCGCCTCTATCCAAATTACGATAACCAATGGCCTCGGCAATATGCAATGGCTGAATATTCTCAGCCCCAGCCAAATCCGCAATAGTGCGAGAAACTTTCAATATGCGGCTGTATGCACGGGCAGAGAGTTTCAACCGCTCCATTGCCATCCGAAGCATTTCCAATGACTGAGCATCAAGAACTGCAAACTCATGAAGCATCTTCTCACTCATCATGGCATTACAGTGAATGCCTTTAAACGGCTTAAAGCGTTCCTCCTGTATCTTACGTGCCCTGATGACACGCTCACGAATAGACGATGATGGCTCACCGGGTTGCATATTACTAAGCTCAGAGAAAGGCACAGCTTGTATCTCACAATGAATATCAATACGATCGAGCAACGGACCGGATATCTTATTCATATAACGCTGAATCTGACCTGGTGTGCATACACAATGATGCGTGGGATCGCCATAATAGCCACAAGGACAGGGATTCATAGAAGCAATAAACATAAACGAACAGGGGTACCGCACATTATACTTAGCACGACTGATGGTAATCGTACGATCTTCCAATGGCTGTCGAAGTACCTCCAATACCGAGCGATTAAATTCTGGTAACTCATCAAGGAAGAGAACACCATTATGAGCTAATGATATTTCACCTGGCTGCGGATTATTACCTCCACCAACAAGAGCCACCTGCGACACAGTGTGATGGGGCGAGCGGAAAGGACGTTGACTGATAAGACTGGTATCACGACTTAGTTTGCCTGCCACGGAATGTATCTGTGTAGTTTCCAGACTTTCGCTAAGCGACAATGGTGGCAAAATACTAGGTAAGCGCTTGGCCATCATGGATTTACCACTACCAGGAGGACCTATCATAATGAGGTTATGCCCACCAGCTGCAGCCACTTCTAGAGCGCGTTTCACACTTTCCTGCCCTCGAACATCGGCAAAGTCGTATTCAAAGATTTCTTGGTGGTCAAAGAACTCTTTTCTTGTATCAATCACAGTAGGACTGAGCGACGGACCATTATTAAAGAACTTCACCACATCATACAAGGAGTCCATACCATAGACTTCCAAGTTATTTACCACTGCGGCCTCACAGACATTCTGACTCGGTACAATCAATCCCTTATACTTGTCAGCACGCGCCTTAATAGCTATAGGCAGTGCGCCTCGGATAGGAAGCAACCTACCATCCAGTCCTAACTCACCTACCAGCATGTAGTTCTCCAACTCATCACAGGTAATTTTTCCATTGGCAGCCAGAATGGCAATAGCTAGAGGTAAATCATAGCAGCTGCCCTCCTTACGGATGTCCGCAGGCGCCATGTTTATTGTAATTTCAGCAGTAGGGAATTTATATCCAGTGTTACTAAGTGCCGCACGAATACGGTCAATACTTTCACGGACGGCAGTATCTGCAAGGCCAGACATATGAAGCATTGTACCACGAGCGATGTTTACTTCGATAGTTACAGCCACGGCTTCAAGTCCCATCACGGCTGCACAGTATGTCTTTACTAACATAACTATTCTTTCAACAGCGATTCAATCTTCTCTCTCAGTTGCTCACTACGCAACGAACGACCTACAATCTTTCGCTTTTGATTAACAACTATATTATCAGGTACAAAGGAGATGCCAAGTTTTGTAATGACAGGCGAGTCCCACAACATGCCATCACAAATGTTTGGCCATTGGATGCTGTCGTATCGCATCATACGGTCGCCCTCGTCAGCCGATACATCCATACTGACACTTATAATGCTAAGTTCTTGGGGATGTTCTTTCTGCAGTTGCTTCAATTTGCGAAGCACAGACTGCGAATCCTGATTCCAAGATGCCCAAACAGCAATGACATTAACCTTACTACTCATCAAACTGTCACTAACAGGCTTGCCTTTGGTATCTATAGCAGAGAAATGCGGCAGAGTCCCCCCCTCTTTATATGCAGACAGCGTTGCCAAACGTTTATGCAGCTGAATAAGGGGCAAATAAGATGGACGAGCTTTCAACAGTTTCGAACACAACTGATATGCTCGCTGATAGTCAACTTCGACAGATTGAAGGAAATAACGACGCAAAAGATAAAAGCTAATGGGCGACTGCGGATGTTCCAAAATAAACGATTCTGCCTTTTTGATAACTTTAGGAGGAGTCAGCTCAGCCGTCTCTATCCTAAAGGCGGTCATCAACTCATTATCTTCAGAACCTGTTACTTTTGTCTCCTTCAAATGCGACACATCACCTTCCATCTTAACACTCGCACCGGGTTCGACAAAGACAGGCATCTCTGAATAGTTGGGAAAAAGAAGAGTCAAGACAGTCGTATCAGCCATTGGAATGGTATAGGTAAACTGACCATCATTCAACCCAATAGTATCCTTTCTCCCCGTCTCAAGGTCATAGATATAGAACTCGCCTTGATTAATATTCTTAAATTTCCCCTCCAGTCTGAAGTCTTTAGTGGACTTTCCACAAGACATCAGGCCGAAGAGGAATAGAATAACAAGCGTTGAATGGTGAAAACTGAAGGAATTCTTCATAGCCACCGACAACTTACTTCACTTTCTTAAGCTCCAAATCTTTGGCAGCATAATCTGCCAATGAAGGATCTTTCGCCACAGCCTGCTTCATTGCATTAGCAGCCTCGGCATTATTGCCAGTGCGAGCATAAAGAATGGCACGCAGATAATCTGTAGTAGCATCAGCATTCTTCACGGCTTTCAGCGTATTAGCTGCAGCTTGATAATCCTTATTCAAAATCTGGGCCAATGCAGCAGAATTAGACTGCACACGACCGAAGTCCTGCTCTGCCTGAGCATACTTTCCTTGAGCCAAATGCAGGTTTCCAAGCACCTCACCCAGTCCATTAGCATTAGAGGCCTTAGCAATATAGGTCTCGGCAGCAAGCATATCACCCTCCTTCAGAGCCAAGAGACCCATATTAGCATTTGCCTCAGGCTGATTCTTATCAATGCTCAAAGCTTTCTGGGCCCATTTCTTTGCATCTGCATCATTGCCCTTTGCGTAAGCCAAACGGGCAAGGTTATTATAGGCGCGGGCATCGTTGGGATAAAGCTGTGTAGCTTTCACATAAGCAGCCTCGGCACCATCATTGTTATCATAGAGAGTTGCGCCATAAAGGATCTCCTCAAGACTCAGCTGTGAGGCATCAGCCTTCATCTGATCCAGAATCTGTTCGTCATCGCGACCAATCAGTTCATAGTTGATAGTCATGCGAGCACGACGCAACTGAGGCAAAATGCCATCGGTCAACTCACGGAAAGCAGCTGAGATATTCTTAATCTGCTGTTCACGCTCCTCGGGATCCTGATACATTGACAAGACACGCAGAATAACATCCTTGTCCTGGATATCACTAGCGGCCACCAATTCCTGGAAGCCTTCCCAGTCCTCTGCAGTATACTTTGTATCGACAGGTGCCTCCACCTTCTTCTTCTTCATCTCGCCAGCCAGATAACTATTGGTCACATCCTGGCGCTTATTTGCCAGACGTTCGTTGAGTTGATAGCCACCATCGGGAGATGCATAAGCAGACACCTCTACATTATCAATTACCATTGACTCCTGATTCTTCACAATATCTCCCAACAGACGAACAAACTCCTGAACTGAATTATTCTGCAATTCGCTCTTGCGCAACTGTGCCTGACCAATCAAGAACTTAATATTAGCTTCCTGCTTTTGTTCAGAAACACGTTGGAAAGCATCCTCTGCCAAAGCTGCGTTAGCCGATAACAATGTACGCTTATAGAGTTCAGAAGTAGAAATAACACCATTAGCAACCTTTACAGCAGGGATATTAACCTGTTTCTTTCCCACTTTTGCATCGAAAGTCAAGAAAAGCTCGCTCTGTTGCATCTCAGGCTCATAACGGAAATTACTCTTCATCGTATAACGACCACCGACCAGATATGAAATTGTCTGATCATTTCCAAGAACTTTCTCACCCTGGAATGTAGCAGGTTGACCATTAACAAATCGCTGACCTTGAGTCGTCTGGAAACGAAGCTGGGGTGTTACGGTAACCACAGCCTTCTTCTTCATATACTTCTCAGGGAACATGCCATTGATGGTTGCGGAAACCTCTCCGGCCTGTGTTTCCAATGGACTAGGTGTAACATTAAAGTTGTCTGCTGATAGAGCACCTAATTTGCCCGAACACGATGTCAGCATAGCTACTGCAGCCAGCGACACAATAAATAAACCACTCTTTTTCATTCTTATATATTAAATATTTTATTGATTCGCTAATTATAATGCAAAGATACTCATATAAATTAGTATCTCACAAGAAAGGCCATCTTTTTTTTGTTTTATTAATATAAATGATGAATAACTTTGAAACTCTAGATTCCGTGCATAACAATAACCATGAACAAACACCAATAGTACACCCAGAACTAGGCAGCGTTTTTCCCTCAGAAAACAATAAGAAAGCAGACTGAAAGGAAGAGGTTCTAGAGAAACTAGAAGTTCTAGATAATCTAGATATCCTAGAAAATCTAGAATCTCTAGTCAATCCAGAAAAACAAAAGAGCCCTGACTCATTGCTGAATCAGGGCTCCCTAAGAAAAGATGGCGGCCTCCTACTCTCCCGCATTGCATTGCAGTACCATCGGCGCAAGCGGGCTTAACTTCTCTGTTCGGAATGGGAAGAGGTGGGACCCCGCCGCAATAACCACCTGAAATATCTC
>Ga0310786_10002041_pt1 | contig 31628 bp, 26 predicted proteins | sample AusTroGonzalo_MG_FD_203881 | JGI IMG/M metagenome (GOLD analysis project Ga0310786, IMG submission 203881) | Bovine rumen microbial communities from tropical cattle in Woodstock, Queensland, Australia - Gonzalo_03 (v2) (version 2) | ecosystem: Host-associated > Mammals > Digestive system >...
GGAATCTGAGGTAGTTCTTGTTCTTCTTCATCTTTGCCGTTCGTTGTTGATAAGTCGGGCTTGTGGGGCCTTGAGGGGCCCCCGCCCGACTTACCAACGAACACCCGGCTAAGAGTATACCAGGTTAAGATGAGCATTCGTTCCAGCTGGAATACAGATCGCATCGCCGCCGCGAGCATGGCCGGGAAATCGCACGCGCCGCGACGCATATACAAGAGGCCGACGGTTCAAGTCACGAAGGAGAGCGATCTCTACATTGGGGATTACGGCGAACAGGCATATTATGAATGGAAGCATCGCGAGGCCGCAATTGACGCTATGTGGAGCAGCGGCAGATACGACGCCTCCGAGATCGCCAAGATGCGCGAAGACAGCTTCCGCCGGATGAAGGCGGCAGGCGCCGCTCGCGGTCAGGAGCTGCCTGTCGCCCGTTGTCCCTATTCCCGCCCCTACGTGCCCGCGGCATAATCTGGGCAGAGGAAATACGGAAGACAGGGAGTCGCCAAACCACAACTAAGGAAAGGGAAATGCAATGATTGGCAGAAAAGAGATGGAAAAGGCCGACAGGACGCAGACCAAGGGCGAGGCGCTTGGCGTTCTGGCGGAGATGAACGGCATGCTGCGCAAGATGCCGATTTCGGAGGCCGTCAAGAAAGAGCGCTTCGGGCGACTTCAGGACAGGCTAAATTCGCTTGGCTGGCTGGGGCTTTGCGACGAACGAACTTTTGTCGTCAAATCCGGCGGATGCTGGACGAGGCTCAAGCTTGTCGATCCCGAGTCGGACGAGGCTCGCGCCATCCCGTGACGGGAGACGAGCATCCAGCGCGCGCGCCTTCGGGCGCCGCTCTTATTTTATGGAGGAACATGAAAATGATTGAGTTGCAGTATGAATCGAAGTTTGACGGGTTTCTGGTTGACCTGCGGATCGGCCCGGCGGAGGAGCTGAACCAGGCGATGTTCGGCGGAGAGCCGGTCTTCACGTACAAGCGCGGCGCCACGGTGTCGGCGGACACGATGCCGACAGAGACATTCGGATGCCTCGTGTGGGTGGATAGGCTCGACGGTTCGCCGGAGAGCATCTCCACGTTCTTCCACGAGCTCGTCCACGTCTCGGCCCTGCGGTTCGCGAGGAGCGGCGTGTTCAAGCGCAATCCGCGCCGCAGGGACGTTTCGGGCGGCCTTGCGTCGTTCGACGAGCTGATGGCCAATTCCGTCAGCGAACTGGGCGAAGCCTTCCTCGGAATGCTTTGCCAAGAGACCAAGGCCGGCGAAGAATAGGCGTTTAAGTCCGCGGCCTTCGGCGCTGTTTACAACGGTAGGAATTGTGGTATAATATCCACAGTTGGAAAAACGATATGGATATGGATACTGAACGCAAGGTCATCGAGGTCGTCGGCGGCATAATCCGCCGCGGCGACCGCTATCTTCTCGGCAGGCGGCCGCTCGGCAAGTCGCTTGGCGGACACTGGGAGTTCATTGGCGGCAAGATAGAGCCTGGCGAGACTCCCTGCGAGGCGCTCGCGCGCGAGTGCCGCGAGGAGATCGCACTCGAGATCGTCAACGCGCGCGTCAGAACGGCGGTCAAGCACGCGTATCCCGATCGCACGATCCACCTGACGCTAATCGACTGCGAGCCTGCGCCAGGCGCAGAGCCCACCGCGCTCGAGCACGAAGCCCTCGGCTGGAACACCCCCGCTGAAATGTCCACCCTCGACTTCTGCCCCGCCGACGCAGAGTTGCTGCCGGTGGTGTTTCCGGAATCGATAGTCCGTAAGGATTGCTGACGGTGCCAGTTCTATAGGGAATGGAGATGTTGTGATGAAATTCGAATTGATCAAGAAGGTTCCGATTGTCGAGATCGACGGTAAGCGGTGTTTTCTCGACACCGGCTTTCCGCATGCGTCTATGCCGGTCGCGCACGGAGTCCAGGAGTTCTTCGGGATTCCCGGACTTCACGTCGCGGGCGTAAAGGCGCTGAAGCGGTACACGAAGTTCGACTATCCGAACCGTGAGGTCGTTACCTCCGACGAGCCGATTCCGCTTGAGGGCGGCGAAACCCTACCAGTCGAAATCCGCGAGAATTGTCCATGGCCTGGCTGGCTCGTGACGATGACGGTCGGGGGCGTGGAGGGCATGCGCTACATCGACACCGGCGCGGCGTTCTCTTATGTGCACAACCTCTCGAAGGACTTCCCCTCGGCCGGTATCGCCGACGAGTGCTCTTTTGACGGCAGGCCTTGGACGGCGCCAATGCGCCGCGTCCCGTGCGAGTTCGCGGGCCACCCGTTCGAGATCCTCTGCGGCGACGCCCGCGACAACAAGGCGAGACTGGATTGCTGCGCCGTCCCGCACGAAGGCGTGATCGGCTACGATTTCTTCGCCAACTTCACCCTCGTCGTCGACCGCCTCGGCGTGAAGATGACATTTGTAAAGAATTGAGAGATGGTTGTGAAGGAGAAGTTAGCAATGGCAGACGAGAAAGGTAAAATTCTTGAGTTGTTTGTCCAGGCGGGCGGCGTGGATGTCGGCTGGATGACTGCTGAGGAATACGATGGCGAGGTTCACTGGGAACATCTTGACGAAGTCTGCGCCGAATGGGGCACTGACCCAGAAGCGCTTTCCGTCGATCTTGAGTTTGACGATGCAACCTACTGCATGCTCATTGAGCATTATTCGAGTCGACAGTGGAATCCGGTGAATGTCGTTGCCAAGATCGACGGCAGAGTCGTTTTCGACGAATGCGTCTCTGGCGACGATTCCAAAGGCATCCGTTTCATGGAAGTGCCCCCGCCGTTTCTTAAGACTCCTGGCGATGTCGATAAAAAGTGGGTCGTCGGGGCTTGGCTTCTGAGAGGTGCCAATTGGGGTCCATGGAAGATGGAAGTCGCTGAAGATTTCCAATTTGAACCTGGGAAACTGACGATTCCCTTCTTCCGCATTCCACTTGAAACCGGGAGTGCCCCCGTGGCCCTTGCAATGCATTCGGACATCCGATATGACGGGATGGCGCCCAATTGCGAGGCGGTGTGGCATGAACGCAGCGATGGGAGCCGCTATATGGAATCCGATTTCGAGCCCTTGGATGGAGATGAAGCTTTTAAGAGCTATGCGCGGTTCACCCCCGCCATCGATCTGGCTCAAAGTCCTTCTTCGCCACCTTCACCATCGTCGTCGACCGCCTCGGCGGGAAGATGACATTTGTAAAAAACTGAAAAGAAATTGAATGGAGGAGCAGAAATGAAAAGGGGACAGGCTCAAGAGGAAAAGTTCGCTGACAGCAAGACAGAATATCTGATTCGGACCCTTAAAAGAACGGCTGGAAAGGGGTTCGAGAACTATGTCATACTCGGCATTTGGCACCGGTTGCGCCTTGCTGGATTGAATGGAGACATCAAGCCCGTTACGCAGCAATTGGTGAAGAGGCCAGGCGGACACTTCGCATTGCTGGATTTGTATTTCCCGGCGTTAAACCTCGCCGTAGAATGCGATGAGGCGTACCACAAGAACAATACCGTAAAAGATGAGGAGCGGGAGAAAGATGTGTTCAAGGCTTTTGCGGACTGTGGTATTGGATCACCCACGAAGGGTAAGGTAATAAGTTGTACATCAGAAGAAGCCATCGGAGCCGAGTCCGTCGATGTGGGCAATCTTGTGATCGCAAGGGTCGATGCGAGCGTTCCGTATCTGGAAATAGACGAACAGCTCGATTTCATTGTCAATATTTTAAAGAAGAGATTTGTCCAGATGGGATGCCCTGTCTGGGATGAAAGAAAGGCAAAGGAAATGATAAAAGAAAAGGGGTACATCGACGTCTCCATGCAGCTGACGTTCGGGACTGTTCCGGAGATGCTCGAAGCGTTTGGCATCAGGCGTGCCGACGGTAAGGCTTACAAAGGGTGGTGGCCTGGCTCGATCAAATGCCCAGGAATTGATAATACGCGGCTATACTTCGGGCACCTGTCGTTCACGGCGGGAGGATTCACCAACCTCATAAGCGAAGACCTTCAGACGATTACTGAGAAACGCGATCCGTCCAAAGAGTTAGGTAAGATCAATGCCAGCAATTGGAGAAAGTTTGCGTCAGACCTTCAGCAGGGAATTGCAGACTTCTATGTCGTGTTTGCGCATAGCATCAACGAACTTGGGCAGAAGGGCTACAAGTTTATGGGTGTGTACAAACTAAGTGAAGTCGAGTGGGAGCATGGTGAGACGCATGATGAAAACGAAGTGCCGGTCAGCATCAGCTGGAAACGGATTTCCACGCGGTTCTCATTGGAAGGGGAAAAGATGTTTAAAGAACTCGCAAAGCGTCTCAAGGGAAAGAACGTGGCATGGGTGCCGGGTGTCGGCCCAGACCCTTCTGTCGTTGCTGCCGTCGTGGAGACGGCTGCGGATAGGAGAAGCGAAAGCGATGTCATTCTCATCACGGATGAGAGGGCTTGCGACTTCGAGTCATTCCGCCTGAAATTGGGGGAGAAACTCGAGAAGGATGGAGGGGGGTATTCCTCGAACAGCAGGGACGCCGTTTTTACAATAGAGGCAGTTCATGACTATGGGAAGGTGCCAGATTTGAACAAAGATGGTGGATTCGCGTTTTACGACGTATCTGAAGACCAGGGAAGGATTATAGAGCTTGACGTCTCGTATGTCAGGGATGGTGGAAAGAGAGAACATCGCCGTGTTATTCTCGCAGCAGTGGAGAGTTTTGAGTTTGCGGCACGTTTCCTTGTTCCAAACTCCGTTCAAATCCATACCATTGCTTTTCTTGGTGAGGGTTATCATGCGGGGTTCAATGGCATCATTCTTGCTGGGACATGGCCTATTACCGTCGCATCCGTGCTTGGTGCAAAATGGGCGATTGTCGATCACCAATCATGTGTTGACTTTATGAAGAAGGGGAAAGGAGAGATTGTTCGTAATCAAGCATGGAACGAAGGAGGTCCCGATGCGCCAATCGTCGCATATCCTCATATGCGCACCATAATGGAGCGCAGATGCAGGCTGTCGGAGGTCAAGGAGTTATGGCATGAGGGTAGTCGTGCCTCTCTGCATGAGATTTGCGAAGTTTGATTAAAAAATTGGTCGCCAATGGCAAGACGGAATCGGAAAGTGTGCAAGGACGGAGATGACGCTCTTGGGTTATGTCCCACCCGAAGGCGTGATCGGCTACGACTTCTTCGCCAACTTCACCGTTGTTGTCGACAGCCAAGGCGGGAAGATGACATTTGTCAAAAACTGAAAGGATAAAAAAGAAGCCAAACATGAAAAACATGTCACAGAAAGAAGAGAGGTCTCGCCGTTTTGACGCGTTTCGACGTTGGTTGAAGGCTCAGACTCAGTTGACAGAAAGATCAGTAGGTAATGCTGTTGCCAGAGCAAAACGTGTAGAACGAGACTTGTTAGGCGGTATCAACTTGGATACCGAATACGCACAAGATCGTTTGGCACGTGTACTTCAAGCTTTGGAGTATTCTACAGAGGATGCTCATAATCATAGGGAGCCGCCAGAGGGTATCGTTTTCACTTTCGCCCAGGAGGAACCGCGTTACTATGAGCGTGTAAAGGCGGGATTGAACGATTTGCATAATGCGGTTAAGTTGTATCGTGATTTTTGCGCTTAATAAATGGGGGCGACGCAAGGCTTTATTATTTGAAATAAAAACAGTCCAGGATAGGAGGTTGAAATGATCAATGAGTTTTTTTCTCACCCTCGCGGGTTCAGAGCTCCTGCTCTTCAGGATGGCGCTAGTGATAGTGTCATGGGGCTATTTGAGAATTGTATTTCACATAATCTAACAGATGAGATTTGCGATACAATTAGATACTGGCATAGATTGTTGGTGGACTATTCGTCAAGTCCGCAAGATGTTATTTTGCCGATACGCATTTATGAAAACCTTGGACACGGGCATACGCGGCGTAGGGCTTTGACTATTCGGGAGAATCATTTCGCATATGCCTTCGCTAGTAATTCATTTGCTCGCGCGGTCGAGGCAATGGTGTTAGCGGGAATTAGACCTTCTCAAGAGGAGTTCGCGAGTATTTTCAGAAACTTTACGGCCTGTTTGGGATTTCATAGGGGGTATAATACTGATGATGAACAACACATTGCGGCTTATCCTAATATGTATAATAGGAAGTTTTATTTGGATGGATGGTACTTGGCGCATATACATGGTATTGGGACGGAGGTGTTTGCGGGGCATGAAGATGTAGAAGCTGGAGAAGTTTTCCCAGTTGGCGAACTAGTTGACTGGCAAAATGGCAACATAAATGGTATAAATATCCCTATACGTCGCATTCAAGGAGAGTTGAATCAGCATCAATGGGAATTTGTTCGGGCTCATTTTCTTAGGTTTTTGGATCCAATTAATTATTTTCTAGTCCCTAGCCAAACGAGGGAGATGCATATCCCCAAAACTGAGAATCGCCTGGGTGAGGAAAGATGTGTTGTTGATTTTATGAAACGGTATATGAGCGAGCAGCTCCAAAATGAGTATGCGGAGTTTTGCGACAAAGCCTTGATTGGAGGTGATAATATACCACGGGCAACACGTAATGAACTTGGTGGTGTGCCGCTACATTGCGAATTTCATTCGACCGCTTTCCGTCTTGAGGCGGGTGGTGAAACACAGATTCATCGTTATACGGATGTTTATCGCCGGAGGACATATGATATTTTAGTTGGGCATCAAGTAATCGGAGAGAACCTGCAGATGAGATCCGCAGCACTTCGCACCATTCAACAATTTGTTGAAACGACACCAGCCGTCACATTTGAAGAGCTTCGAAATGCATTTTCTAGGCGAGTTAATAGGTGTCATGAAACTGTCATATTAGCTGATGATGACCATGACCCTCGGCGATACTTGGGACCGATTAATCTTCCAGATGGACGACGAATTTGTGTGTGTGGCGAGTGGATTGGAAATGGACCTCGAATGAATTGGCATCTGTTTGTCGCGGCCGCAGCGGCTGTTGGTATAGAAATCATTGAGCATGGGGTTGATTAATCAGCAGGGATTGTAGCTGTAAAGTTGTACGGATATGACATGATCATGAAATGCACTTGCCGTGGATACTGCCAGATGTTAATCTTTGCACACATCAAGGAAAGGATTTGGTAAAATAACTGCCCGATGGCGAAGAACAGACAGATTGCAGAGAACCTGGTGCTGCTGCGGATGGCGGTTGGCGCCGCAGGCGAGGACAAGAACCTCGCCTGGTGGCGCAGCACGTTCTGCGGCAGCATGTCGGGGGCGTGCCTGGCGCCCGTCTTCCCCAAGACCGTCGCGCTTGCGGCGCTGACAGGCGTCACTGCGGCGGCCTGCCGCAAGGATCACGCCACGGCGATCGCACACGACCTGGAGGATGCGCTTTGGGAGGAGGTCGAGGTCGTCCGCTACGGTCGCACCGTGAAGGAATGGCGCGCGAAGGATCTCTCCGCCGCCGAACTAACCGAAATCATCACCGCCGTGAAGGCGAGGTAAGGAAAGGAAAGAAGAATAATGAACGTCTCTGCTGAAAAGTTACTTGCCCTTTGGAATAAGGTGGGGGATAATGCGATTTCCGTAAATGACAAGGATTGGGTACGGAAACTACTTGATCCAATTAACCCTGACGCGTCCGTTGTTGAATATGCTCAGAGGTTGGTGTATGCGCTTGATGCAATATGGGAATACAATCTCCCACAGGTATTGCGCGATTCACCAGACACAGCATTTGCAGATGATTGTGCCGTCGGGATCCATGACGGTGGTTCTGATGAAGTGTGTAAACGCTTGCTGACGAAATCAGAAAAACTAGGGCTGGAAGAAGACAGGAAAAAATGCCGCGATCTCGTCTGGGGAAAACTTTCCGGGATTAAGGGAGATCGTGACGCCAGATTCCGTGTTTCTAGCAATTCAAGCGGATTCTCAACCTTCGAGACATTCAATACGACTTGTTGCATGATGAACCCAGACCCTTGGGTTTATTCTTATAACTACCCATGGCATATCATTGCCTGGATGAAAGATGTTCATGATGGGCAGACGCCGCAAAAGTTGACATATGAAAATGTCGAAGATGAAGATCAGTGTGACGATGCGAACTCAGCGCTGAACTACCGCTTCATATTCAAGTATCTGTGGATGATTTCCTGCCAGAACGTCATACCTATCTTGAGCCTTCGGTCATTCGTGAACCTGTTGCCCTTTTTCAAGGAAATATGGCCAGATGTCGCGGATGATTCGAACAAGGATTTTGACAGTGCGTTTGGCATTGATGAAAATAGTGAACGCTGGAAGATGGCTAAGGCAGATTTCGACAAGGAATGGAGAAAGCTGTCCAACGGCATACTGTCTGTATTCGGAATTGATGTAACAACATTAGGCGAAACTCGGCTCAAACTGGCCGTGTTCCTTTTTGCGGCTTCACTTACCGAATCTTCTCAGCAAGATCTGACTGTTTTGATTGAAAAGGGGAATAAGGCGGTTGTTTTGTATGGCCCTCCTGGTACGGGGAAGACAAGAGCTGCGCTTCATTATGCTTTTGGAGCGCTCGGGATTGATTACATGTCTGCCGAAAAAATCAAGAAGGTTGAGGAAGGCAGGTTATGTTATCAGTCGGAACAAGGTGAATTGACGCTTGTCCAATTTCATCCGAACTATTCATATCAAGACTTTGTCGGTGGCATATTCCCTGGGATCGATCCAAAAACTCGGCAGGTCTTTTATGAAATCAAGGAGGGGATTTTCAAGAAGGTTTGCGATAAAGCGAGTAAGAAGGAGAACTCAAATAAAAAATATTTCATCATAGTCGACGAGATTAACCGCGCTGATTTGTCGTCCGTATTCGGGGAGTTGATGTACGGGCTTGAATACCGCAATTTCCCGATGAACATTCCGACATTCGGCGAGTTCACGATTCCATCAAACGTCTATCTTATCGGTACGATGAACAACACTGACAAGAGCTTAGTAGGATTCGACCTTGCACTAAGGCGGAGGTTTGCGTTTCTTAAGATTCCGCCAAACATGTCGGTTCTTGCCGATGAAAGCTTTATTTCCGCCAAGGAAGAAAAAGCGTTGACAGCTACGGAGGAGTCTGAGTCACAAGAAGATGAAGCTATTGATGTGGCTGCGGAATTCAAACGCCGTGCAGAGAAACTGAACGAGCAGATGAGTACGCTTTTGCATCTTCCTGAGGAAAAGCGAATTGGTCATGCCTATTTCCTGAGGGTAAAAGATTTCTGCAAGCTGATAAAAAGAGACGGTGAGGAAGTGCAATGTTACGTCCTCACGCCTTTCGCACTTGAGCAGCTTTGGACATATCACATACTTCCGCTCTTGGAAGAGTACCTTGGCCTAGAGTTTGATGATAGGCTGAATGAAATCACAACGATGAAGGAAGATCTCTGCGCCGAGTTCTGAAATGGCTGAAATTACCATCAGATTGGAAGACAGCTGGTTGTCACCGACCACCGCTACACGCTGGTGGGATCGCCGTCATGGTGCGAATGTACTCCGCGCAGTTGACGTTTTGAACGCTGATGTGCATTCTAGCCGATTACAATGCTACTCTTTTAACGGGCTGAGGCGAGAGGATTACTTGCCGGATTTGATTGGTTGTGTGGTGACAGATACGCGGGCCGTGCAGAGCCATGTTAATATTGGTGAAATCAAGTTTACCACATCGCATTACGTTGGACAGGCCTGCGTTACCGTAGACCGCGATGTTGTCAGATTCAGGATTGCGCCGAGAATGGCTAAGCCAATCTGGCGGCATATGCTTAAATGTGCGTCGAGGGTGTATTTGCCTGAAAGTCTCCACTCACGGGGCATGGAGTCGGGGTCAGACGATACAGAATGGTTGCTTCTTTTGATGTGGCGCGATGCTTTTGAGCGGGCGATGAAGTTGGTCTCCGTGCCCAAGGCGTACGTTTGGCGTAAAGCAAATCTGCGGTACTTCAAGGGGCGGCTGGATGTCGCGCGACACTTGAAGAACAACATTGCGGATCAGAGTCGTTTTTATTGTTCATACAAGCCGCTTACCTTTGACAATACGATCAACAGAACCATCAGGATGGTCTATCGGCTTTTGTTGAATTCAGCTTTGCCGGTAAAGGCTTATCTTTCAATAGCAGAACACGATGCGAGGCTGGCGTCCTTCGGGGTGGGGAATGAGGGGGTATCCCTTCGCGATATAGACGCCATCAGTTACACGCGGCATACGGAACCGTATCGCGCAGTAATGAATTTGAGTAAATTGATTTTGCGAGGATATGGTGCTGGTGAAGTGGAGGGGGCTGGGAGAGGGCCAGCCTATTTTGTCGATGTGGCAGAAATCTGGGAAAATTATCTGCTGACTGCCTTTCAAAAGTGGATGCCAGAATATCGTTTCGAGTCACCTAACGAATTGAACAGAAATGACTGGCTTTTGGAAAGTGCACGGCGTGTCCGCCCTGACTTTATGGTGTATGACAAGAAAGGCAGACTTATTGCCATAATGGATGCCAAGTACAAGAAGGTAGATAGAATTGGAACGACATCAAAAGAGCCTGGAGCCGTTTCACGTGAAGATCTGTATCAGATGGCAACATATCTGTATCGATATGGAGACCCAGGTAAAAATATCGCAGGGATATTTCTAACCCCATATTCCGAGAATGAAGACGCGAAACTGCACCCAATGGCATGGAAAAACCGGGAAGCGGCGCACTATATGTCCGTTTGCGGTTTCCCCATGCAGAGGCTTGAGCAAAAATATGCAGATGTTGACGATTGGTCTTCACAAAGGGGGAAAGATTCACGCAACTCAATCTTAGAGGATTTCCAGAAATTGGAGAAGGATTTTTGTGATCGCGTCCAATCTATGTTGCGGAGGGTAGAATGACCAAGGCTGACGTGGAAAGGCTGATCGCCTACAACGAGGCCGAGTGGAAGGCTGATGGGCCGTTCGAGTTCCTGAAGGTCGCGGTGGCGAACCCGAACCTCGGCAACTGAGGAATTGATTAATGGGCAGCCGTTTACCAGGGTTTGATTATTCAACGCCATATTTCTATATGGTCACGCTCAGGCGCAACGATGGCTATCCTGCGCTTTCGCGCGTCTGCGGCGACGCGGCGAGTCACTACATTGAAGAGAACTGGATCACGCGGTTATTCGTCGACATCATCATGACATTCCACGAGACCTGGTATTGCATCGAGCCGATTCGGTGCTTCTCCATTATGCCCGATCACATTCACCTCCTAATCAAAATTCGCGATATAGAGAAGCGGGTGAGCCTGGCGGTGATTGTGAGAATGTTGACGAGGGCGCTGGAAAAGGGGTATTTCGCGCTTGCCGGAGCAAGCGCCGGCAGAACGCCTACCGGCGCGAAGGGAGCCGCGACTGGCGCGGGCGGTAGGAGTGGTGCAGATGCCCGCTCCGGCGGGCAACACCTTTTCGCCTTTGATTGGCACGACTGGATCGTAAAGGCAGACGGGCAACTTGCGGCCTTTACGCGGTACATTCGCGAAAACCCCGAGCGCAGCTGGCGGCGCCAGAGCCATCGCGAGTATTTCCAGCGCGTCAATGAAGTGCCGTTTCTCGGGAGGAAGTGGTATGGCTACGGCAACGCTGAAATCTTGAAGCCGCCAATCCTGGAGCCCATGCGCTATTCGCGCAAGCTTGCCGAGGGCGGCAAGGAGTGGAACGCTGCCGTGGCGCGAGCGGGGCGCATTGGCCCTGGCGGTGCTGGGATCGGCACCTTCATGAGCCCTTGTGAAAAGGCGTGCGGGAATGCATTGGGCCTGGTCGGAGGGCGCTGGGTAGTGCTTTCGCCCGAGGGCTTTGGCGAGCGGTGGCACCCTAGCCGCCAGTACGAGCGCTTCTGCGCGGAAGGACGTATGCTCTTCCTTTCGCTCTGGCCCGCCATGGCGCGCGAACCAACGAAGGCCGAGCTTTACGACCGTTGCCATCTGATGGGCGACATCATTGTGGATGGTTTGGGTAAACCATCATTGGCGGCAGCAGGGTAAGGATTGGCGAGGTGAAGTGTAAAGGAGAAAAGACATGTCCTTGAAAATCTACTACAGCGACAGGATCGAGGATTTGGCGGAGCATCTGAAGGAACGACTCCTTGAGGAGCGCCGCAGAGCGGGTGTCGATCCGTTTGAGTTTTCGCAGGTGGTGGTGCCAAATACCAACATCGCCAAATGGCTGAAGATAAAGGTGTTCGTGAATTCTCCCGAGCTTTGCATGGGGCTGGAGTTTCCGTTCATCGAACAGCGGCTGTTCGGTCTGCTGAGCGAGAGCGTTGGAGAGGAGAAGCGTCTGCAACTTCTTCCGGACCACGCCTACGCGAACGCCATAATGTCAATTCTGCTGAAGGATGACGACGAGATGCTCGCGCCGTTCCGTCGCTACGTCGCAGAGGGTGTCGCGGGACCGCTCGTGATCGATTCGCGCAGCAAGGCACGCATGGCGTGGCAGCTCGCCGTAAAGCTCGCCGATCTGATGGACAAGTACGAGGTCCACCGCGAAGAGATTGTCAGGACCTGGCTTGACGAAAAGCTGGCTTCCGACATCAAGGATCCCACGGCTATCGCCGAAGCGGCTCTTGCCCGGAAACTCTTTGGCAATGATGGGGTGTTCCCGCCGACGGGGGACAGGCTCTCCCTGCGTCAACTTTTCGAACGGGTGAGCAAGTCGCAGCCCCGCACTACTGGTCGCCCGATCTACGTCTTCGGAATATCAACGCTTTCGTCGCTCCAGGCGCGGATTCTCCACTGGCTTGCGAAGACGAACGAGGTCATTGTCTATCACAACAACGTCTGCCTCGAGTACTGGGGCGATATTGAAGCGGTCAAAGAGAGGAAATGCAGAGAAGATAAGATGATCCAGCGTCTTCGCGCGTCGAAGGACGCCGACGCGGATGTCAATAAGATAGAGAACGAGCTTCTCTGCAAATGGGGTGTTGCCGGCCGCGAGACGCTTCGCCTTCTGGTCGATCTCGAGGAGTTGAACGGCTCGTCTGATGAGCCTGTGGATTTCGAGTGGAACGAGGTCGATCCTCGCAATGATGATCAAGACGTTGTCGACAGTGTGTTGGGAAAAGTCCAAGGGTCGATTCGTCATCGCCTGAGCGATGTGGGCCATGTTGAAAAGCAGGACGCATCCATTCAGATTGTCGGCGCGCCCGGCATTCGCCGCGAGGTGGAAATGGTGTACAACGCGATCTTAGGCGCCGTATGGAAGCCGGAGGGGAGCGGCGATCGGCCATGGGGCGACTGCACGTTTTCCGACATTGCCGTCCTTGTGCCGGACATGGCGACCTACCGACCGGTGATCGAGGCCGTGTTTGATGCCCGTGATCAGATTCCCTACGGACTGATTGATTCCACGGCATCCGATTCCAGCGCATACCTCTCCGGATTTCGCGCGCTCATGTCACTTGCCCGTGACGGACTTTCGCGCGAGACGGTGTTTGAGGTGCTGGACAATGCCTGCGTGCAGAACGCACTAGGATTTACAGCCAAAGACGTGCGCGAGTGGCGGAGATATGCGAAGGAGAGCGGCGCGTTTGACGGGTTCGGCGAAGAGGAACGCGCGCAGAAGGTGTCATGGAACGCGGCCCTGTCGCGTCTTCGCCTGGGGAGGGTAGCGAATGAGGTGATTGACCCTTGCGGCAAGGACGACCTTGTCGTTTGGCAGGGCGGAGAGGACTCGGCGTTGAAGTTTTCTGAAATCGTCGAGATGCTGTACCGGGAGTTGTCACCTCTTGCCGATGCGAAGCTTCTCTGTGTGCCCGCTGCCGTGCCGAAAGACGTGAAGGGCGAGGGGCAGAACTGGGCTGAATGTCTGCGCCGCATCACGGGAGAGTTTCTTGCGGCCGGGCGTGACGAACCCCTTGAGGCGAGTGTCGGCCGCCAAATCTCCCAGACTCTCTATGCGCTTGAAAAGATCGAGGGGCGGCAATGCCTGGACTTCGTAGTCGAGGCTGTGGAGGAGTTCGTGGGCGGAATCAAGTGTCAGCATGGCGGCTACCTGACGCACGGCGTGACAATCGCCGGGCTCCAGCCGATGCGACCGGTTCCGTTCAAGCAGGTGTTCGTGCTGGGGATGGGCGAGGGGCTTTTCCCGGGACACGACAGCGAAACCACGCTGGAAATACGGGGTGCGCAGCGACGGCTCGGAGATATTCGTCCGTCACAAGTGAAGAAGTATCTTTTCCTGGAAACGCTCATGGCGACAAGGGAAAGACTTGTCTTGTCCTACCCATGCCTCGATATCGTCAAGGATGCGGAGCTGTTCCCGTCCGGGATGGTCTGTGAACTGAAGTCATTTGTCGAGAACGGCATTCTTCCTGAAGGGCAGAAGTTCAAGGAAGTGAAGCTGCCGCTTCTGGAGCGTGGTGAACCAGACAAGCCGCTTGAAGAGGACCCTGTTGCACAGATCAACTGGACGGGGGAGTGGTTTGCCGGAATACTTCCCACCTATTCGAAAGCAGAGCGTGGACTCGCAGGTAAGATCGTCGCGAAAGGAAAGCAATTGCAGGATGCGTCGGCGAATGCGTTCCGCGGTGAGAGTGCAGCCGAAGACGAGAAGGACTCTTCTGTCTGCCCGCCGCGACAGACGATTGCCGCAAAAGAGCTCTCCGAGTTTCTCGAATCGCCTTTGAGAGCCGTGTTGCGTCGACTGCATGGAATCAATGTGGAAGGATACCGCGACGAGTCGATCGATCCCGATGCTCCGCTGGAGATTGCGTCGGGCCCTACGGAGTGGGAATTTCAGCGGGCGGTTCTCGAAGCTGTTCCGGACAAACCCGCTGAAACCGACATCGATGGCGTTTACAGACGTTTCGCCAACAGGGGGTGCGTTCCGCAGGGCGGAGGCCTCTTGGGCAACTATGCGCTGGCAAAGGCGAAAGACAAGTTGTTGAAAGACGCCGAGAGCCTTGGCGCGCTCAAGTGCTTTGTAAAGGCATTCTTGCCGGAAGGGTGGATCAAACCCGATCCGGTGCGGACCCCTGTGCCCGCGAAGAAAGGCGATGCCGAAAAGTATAAACGGGGAGAGCTGCTATTTACGGGACAGACCTCGGGATGGTTGCAGTCGTCGGATGGAACAGAGTGCCGCGCCCTTTTGTTCAACAAATGCGGCGACGAGCGCTCAGGGGGGGGCAAGCAGGCGAAATTCCCGCCTAAGGCCGTGTTGGAACCGCTCGTGACATGGTTGATGATGGTGGCGGGAATGAGTGACGAAAAAACCTATTCTTTGATCGTCGGGATTGCTGACATCAAGGAACTGACATACAACGCATGGAGATGGAGCATCACGTTGAAAGATGCCAGCACCTATCTTGACGTCCTTGTTGACGAGTATCTGCAATACCTTGATTCGCCCGATGGTGATGGGGCCTACATCGATTTCGGTTATTCCGACCTTGTAGATGCGATCGTCGCGGCGAAGGACAAGGAGAAAATTGCCGGTGACTTCCCTGAAACCAAAGAAGAGTGGGAGGCGCTTGAGTTCAAGGGCGATGACGATTATGGGAAGACGGAAAGTTCCTTCGACAACGATCTCGTCATTGGCGAGACGATGAAGGCCTGGAGCCGGATGCCGGACGAGGAGGACATTGCGAGTGTGAAAGACCGGTTTGACAGGTTGCACAAACTACCGATGACCGGAGTCAGGGATTGTCCGCAGGGCAAGACAGAGGAGGCGTAAGATGGCAGGTGACGATAGATTGACGAATCCGCAGTATGTGTGGAATCAGCTTGATTACGAGCATGATGCCTTGATCGAGGCTTCCGCCGGCACGGGCAAGACGTACGCGCTTGAGAGCATTGTGCTGAAGCTCGTGCAGGAAAAGGAATACGATGCCACGAGCATCCTCCTTGTCACGTTCACCGAAAAGGCCGCCGGCGAACTGAAAGATCGCATTCGCAAGGCGTTGTTGAAGGCCGAGAAGCTCCCCGCGAACTTCGATGAAATGACGATTTGCACTATCCACTCGTTCTGCCGCCAGTTGCTGTCAGAATACGCCTTCGAGAATGGCGTACCGATAAAAAGTGAGATCGGCGGCGACAGCGATGCCCTAGTTCACAATGCAGTACTGGAGGCATTGAAAAGCCCTGAGTTTGGAGATCCGTGCCAAGACTTGTTCAAGGCGCTTTCAGGAGCCAAGGTGGAGTCAATTGGAAAATATGTCGAGGCCGTGGAGAAAATCGTCGGCAGTGATAGCGTAAGCAAACTGCACGACAAACTGTTCAGGGCTGTTGATTCGGCGAAAGCGAAAATTGTCGAGGCTGATCGCCAATTGCGCGAAAGGAGGAAGGGCAATCTAGGGGAACTTATTTTCCAAAAGGCAGGATTCAAGAAAGGCGAGCCCGAGGAGCTGTATCGCTGGCTTATTACGGCTTCCCCGTTCCTATCCAAACCAGACGGACAGAAGTTTTTTGCCCTTCTGGACAAGTTCCCGGAGAAGGTACCAGAGACTCTCTGGAATCCTAAGATTAAATCGTGGGGAGGGATGCCTACAAAGAACGGCAGGGCGGAGAAAAACCTCTTCGAAATAGACGAAATCTCCGATTGCAAAGATCATGTTGAAAAGCTCTTCAAGGCAATCAAGGAACTATGTAAGGAGAGAAAAAATATTGCGACCGGAAGCAATGAGGCAATTCGCAAGAATAAGATGCTGTTGAAACTGGCTGAACTTGCGGCCCCGCGCTTCGAGAAGCTTAAAAAACAGGCAGCTCTTCTGACGTTCGATGACATGGTGTTGCGTGCGGCGGAGGTTGTGACGAGAATGCCGCGGAACGATGGCGAGAAGTTGGTGCAGCGGCGTTTCTTCGACTCAATTCGCAAGCGGTATCGTGTTGCGCTAGTGGACGAATTCCAGGACACAGACCAGCACCAATGGGACATCTTCCGTACTTTGTTTTCAAGCGAAGTAAACAAGGTTGAGGGGGAAGATCTGAAGAAGGGCTTCCTTATCGTTGTTGGCGATCCCAAGCAGGCGATCTATTCCTTCCGCGGCGCGGACGTCAAGGTGTACTGTTCGGCAAGAGACCAGATTGGCCAGCGCAAGACACTTGATAAGACATTCCGTTCAAAGAAATCACTCGTTGCGGCTTTTAACATATTCTTCCGCGATGCGCCAGAAGGGGGTGACCCAGCTGACGGCAATGAAGGTGCTGGTTCAGACTGGTTCAAGGCCGGAGCCGGCGGAGCTGGAATTTCGTATGAAGACGTCCACTATCCCGAGGGCAACGAGAAGTTTGCTGGACTTCAGGCTCCCGAGGGCACGGAAACCCCCGTTCTGCTTCTTGAATCGATGCCGCCCAAGGTAGAACCCTCGTCAAGCTCGCGAGGGATACGTTTCGGCAATAAGGCATCCTGCCTCCCGGAGTTCATGCATCGCGTAGCTCGTGAGATGATTTATCTCAAGAGCCTGAATCCGGCCCCTTGGACAAGGAAAGAGCACGACGAGGAGAAGAGCACATTTTCCTACGGCGACATGTGCGTGTTGGTCGCGACGAATGACGATGCCGCTGTCGCGCGGCGGATTCTGGCCAAGTATGGGATCCCATACGGGCAGTACAAGCAGCAGGGAATTTACGACTCGCCGGAGGCAGAGGGAGTTTTGGCGCTGTTGGACTATCTGGTGCATCCGAGTGGAAGCGGAAACCGGACCGCCCTGCTTCTGTCACCGATTTTCGGGATCCACCCGTCCATGTTGTCGACGCGTTCCCAAGTGGATGACGCAGCGTTCGACAAGTTCATTGAGAAGTTGCAGGCTCTCGCCAACGACAAGGATTGGAACAAGTTGTTCGAGTGTGTGATGTCAGATCCGTGTACCGCCCTGGCGAATCCGTCGAGTGACCTTTGCGCGTTCAACCGCACGCGGGCGGCGGTTCGACAGATATTTGACGCCTTGTTGATCGAGAGGGGCGGGGTTGCCAGCAGCGTGTCGGAGTTTGCGGCAGTGCTCCGCGAATGGCGCAAGAACGACAAGGCGGCGGGCGATGACGGATCGCTTTTCAGGAAGGAGAGCGAGGCGGACCGAGTGCAGATCATGACCATGCATGCTTCGAAGGGATTGCAGTTCCCCATCGTATTTGTCGCCTACGGATTCTCGAAGCAGACAACGAAAGGAACGCCTAAAGAGGACGAGCCCGCGGCCTTGGAGGAGAGGCGCCGGCTCCTTTACGTGGCCATTACGCGAGCTGAGTATCGGCTCTATCTGCCGTGGTCGAAGCGGGCGTGGGAGTGGAACGGTGAAAAAGAGGAAAGCCAAAAAGGCGAAGATGGCAAGGAAGTCAGAGGCGCTGACGGGAAAGCGGTAAAGATTGTTCGTCCAGTACCTTGCTCGGGCATTGGCAGTGCAGGCTCCGCATTGCTTGTCGATGACGATCCCCGCCAAAGCAAAGGATTTCTTGGACGGGCAATACAAGTCTATTTTAAAGGGAAGCACGATTCCGCCTTCGCGCCAGAACGGCAATTGCCGAACAAGCATGAGGAGTCGTCTGGGAAAGAGGTGGAACACACGTCGCCGCCATGGCAGCCCTTGGAGGAAATATCCATTCCAGGGCTTAAGAGCCGCCGCTTTCAGTGGGATTCGTTCTCTTACATCCCCCAGGGCAACTCGACTACCAACGGTCATAAGAAAAAGAAAACTGCGGGAGACGAGAATCTCCGCTTGGATCCGGAGCCGGATGATTCAATGGTTAAGGCAAAGACGCTCCTTCCACGCGGCAACGTCTCTGGCAACGTCTTTCATGAGATTATGGAGGCGCTCTGCAAGAATGACCCCAAAGATGTGGACTTTACGACGGCGTGCAACAGTGAGATGGAGAAAGATGACTCTCCGTTGCTGGCTCTAATCCGCAAGTTCATGCACAAGTATTCTCTCGCGAACCGCAAGGGTGATGATGGCTTTGCGGGCATGACGACGGAGAAGGTGTTGCTGCGCATGGTGCAGAACGTGCTGAAGACGCCGATTAAGATTGGCAAGGCGGAGCCGTTTCTGCTCAAGGACATTTCAAAGAAAGACCGTCTTGCTGAGGTGGAGTTCGTGGTGGATGAGCAAGAGCTCCTGACCGGTCTGCCAAGAGACCGTGAAGGTGCTTTGAACGGCAAGATCGACCTGTTGGTCAGGAAGGGCAATAAGGTGTTCGTCCTGGACTGGAAAACGAATTCGCTCGCCGACTACAAAGGTAACACTGTCGTCGAGAAAATGAACGAGGAGGGGTATCACCTTCAGTACAAGATTTATTCGCTCGCCGCCGCGAAGTGGTTGAGCCCGCGCGGCCTCGCGTTGGGTGGCGTCGCGTATCTGTTCGTGCGTGGCGGTGAAGTCGGCAAAGAGAGCGGCGTGTTCGCGCAGGCGATTGACGAGACAAGCTTGGAATGTTTCAGGAACGAGATTTCCAAGATGGGCTATTTCGCAGGCAAGAAGGAGGATGCGTGATGGATCTTAATGAGGCAGAACGTAAGTTAGAACTTTTCGAGATTCCTGGCCCCAAGTCCGAGGCGTCTAAAGACGTGCTTCTTGTGTTGGCCCAGATGCTTGTTTCACGCGCGTTGTCCCTAGGCGAGCTCCAGACGGCGCGCGACATCGTCGGCCGGAGGCCGAAGGCGGGTGCGTATGCCTACCTTTTCCTTGCGGGGATGTTCGTCTCCCTCCGTGACGGTAACACGGCGTTCAATCATTTGAGGGAGGGCAACAAGGACGGCAAGCTGGTGGTCGCCGCCTGTCGTCGCAATGCCGACGATGAGGACAAGACGAAACTTGACGCATGTGAGAAGAAGGTCGCTGAAATGTGGCCTAAGGCTGTTGCTGCGGCGAATGTGTTGAAGGGCGATGTCATCAAGCAGGACGTGAACGGGCTGTGGTACTTCGCGCGTCACGGGGACGCCGTGGCAAAGGTTTCGAAAATGATTGGAGAACGACTGAAGGAAAGTGGGAAAAGCCTTTCCGCAGAAGAGCTGCGGGCGGTCATCAAGTACCGCATAAGCAAAGATGCGGATGAGTGTTATTTGCTAGGGCCAGAACAGCAGAACGCCGTACGCGCCGCTGTGGAACACAACTTGACTGTCATCACGGGTGGCCCCGGCACGGGTAAGACGACCATTGTCTGCTCGATTCTCCGAGCGCTTCTCAAAAAGGACGGACTCGAGGTGGCTGACATCGCGTTGGCTGCGCCCACAGGTCGTGCTGGCCAACGCATGGGAGAGGCGCTCAAGAAGCAGTGCGAAACGGCGTGGAGCGGTCGCGACACCGATGACGCCAAAGCCTGTGGGGAGATCGCCACGTTGACGGGCATGACGGTTCATTCGCTTTTGGGCGGATATGGCCCGAACTGGAAATACAATGCCGAAAACCCACTCCCGCACCGGCTTGTCGTCGTGGACGAATGCTCTATGGTCGATCTTTTGTTGATGCGGTCGCTGCTGGCCGCCTTGCGCAAGGATTGCCGTCTTGTGCTTCTCGGCGACAAGAACCAGCTGCCGTCCGTTGAGGCGGGCGCTGTACTTGGCGACCTGATGTTGATGGGGAAGAAGGGGCACGATGCGGCATTCCCCGAGCTGACGAAATCTCACCGCTTTACCGGTCGGTTGAAAGAATGCGCAGAGGAGTTCAATGACGGAAATCCGAAGACCATCATGTCGCCCGAGTCCCGACTCCCGGTTGACGGCGAAAAGTGGACTCAAAAGATTTCCAAACTCGAATCCGAGAACGGATGCTTCTGGTACGAGTTGAAAGGTGAGGGCCTGCGGCAGAAGGTGGACGAACTTTTGTGCGAATGGGCTGTGGCACATGGGCTTGGCAGGGGCGGTGCGCTCATGGCAGCGGCGCATGCAATCAAGGATGGAGACTCCGCCTTTGACGGAAAATGTTCGCCTGCCGCGCGTAAGCTGTTTGAAGTGCTGGACGCTTCGCGGATTCTGACCGTTGTGCGCAAGGGACCGTTCGGCGTGCAGCATGTGAACGAATTGCTCTTGAAGGAACGTTTGGGGCGCAATCCGGCCCAGCCGCTTATAGACTGTGGCATCCCGGTAATCGTGACGGTAAATACGCGATCCCTCAATCTCTTCAACGGCGACGTGGGCGTGACGGTCAAGACAGATAAACGGGGCGTCTGCGTGCTCTTTCCGCGCGGGGAGGATGTGGTCTGCTGCCCAGTCTCAAAGTTGCCCGAACACGAGCTCGCGTATGCGATGACGGTTCACAAGAGCCAGGGGTCGGAGTTCGAGAACGTGATGGTGGTGCTGCCGGACGACGAGAAGCATCCGCTGCTCAACCGGCAGATAGTGTACACGGGCATTACGCGCGCGAAGAAGCGGGCGGTGATCGTGGGGACCGAGAAGGCCCTGACGGCGGCGCTGGAGAGGAAACTGGAGCGCGATACGGGGATTAGCATTGGATGAGTTTGTTATAATGAATTTTTCAACGAGTGAAGTGTAAGAGAGCGCTTCTTCTTGGCGTTCTTGAACTTAGAAAGGAAGAAAGAAAATGATTAGACTTGCTGGAAAAAATAAGGGATCCTTTGAGTCTCAGCTTGATGAGGCTGCTAAGGGGAAGGAGTTTGTGCAGATCGACTGCACCTCAGATAACCCTGATGAGGTAATGAGAGAGGGGTTGTCTCCATTTTATATTGGTCCTGTTGAATGTTATGATGGGTTGCAATCCCAAACGTTTGAGCTGGCCTGGCAGTGTGCAAAAGTATATCCTTCTAGAGCTGATGCAGCAGGAGAGCCTACTGAACGGTATTTTCAGTGGAGGGACCTGAATTGGGGAAAGGTGTATCCGCGCGATTTTCCCGATAAAAGGGCGATTCGTCACCCTGAAAGGCCAGACGACAAGTCTAGTGACTGCCTCTATGCTAGATGGAAAGTCGATGGCGAGTTTCAGAAGCTCGACTACATCCCGGCGCGTAAGGCGATCTATATCCCGCTTTACGCTAAGGCTGTTGTGAAGACGGAGGCCTTCCGCCGCCTCGTCGAACTGCGCGACTCCGGGAAAAACCTCATGCTGATCGACTTCGACGGCTACAACATCCATCACTCGAAATACAACTTCACCTACAACGACGCCATCCACTGTCCGATTCTGAAGATGGGGCACGGTTTCGTTCTCGCGATGCTGCTCGAAGGCGTCATCAAGGTTGACGAGAACGGCAATGTCACCTATGCGGATGGGCTGATGGACGATCCGCATAAGGATTACAGCCCCGATCTGCGGAAACTCACCGACGAGCAGAAGCTTGATCGGGCCGCTTCGTGCGCCGGAGTCACAGTCGAAGAACTCCAGACGCTTTCGGAATCCGACCGCAAAATGCTGAAACGCGCCTATTCTCGCGAGGCCTGCAAGGCGCGCGGCATAGCCCGCGCAGCCTGGGTACGTCTGCCTTTGTCCGAAAAGCTTCGGGTGGCACGGCTGGAGGAGCAGACGCATGAGCCAGTGAGCGTCATGAAAGAGACAGGGCAAGAGGAGATCACCACAAGTACGGAGTTCGATTCGTTCTGGTCGGAGTTTGTGGGTTGGTGGGGATTGGATGAGGATTCGGAAGAGGAAGCGTTGAGGCTCAAGCAGGGGAAAGCGGGCTATACGCTGAAATGTTGTTGGAATGAAGGGACCTTGCTTGTCGCGATGATTGCTCCGTGGCCCGAAGAATGGGATTATGTGCAGTTGTACAGGGGAATGTTCGGCTGGGGAGATATCGGCGAGGGCTTCTACAGTCGCGGATTGAGGAAGAAGGTCGCGAAGCTTCTCCTTGACGAGATCATTCGCAGAAAGAAGTGGCTGCAGGAGAATCCAGGCGCGGATGTTCAAAGAGATCGCGAGCTTCAGGAAGAACGAGCGAAAATCCAGGACGCGATTCAAAAGATCGAGAATGACATCGCGTCGCTGGAAGAGAAGAAGGTCGAAATGGCCAAGGAAGATTACGATAAAGAGCGGAACCGTCTTGAGAAATCTCTCATTGGTGCGAAGAGAGAATATGATATGGTTTCGCATCAGTGGTTCGCAAAGTATCGCTGGATGCGGAATAGGATGGCGGAGTTTGGCGAGGGCGACATGCGACTTTATGTCAAAGGGGTTAACAAACTTTGGAGCACGCCGATTCATTGTCAGTGGGCATTGTCCGACATGCGCAGGGACTGAAGGGGGATGATGGACCAATTGCGTGAAAGGAAATCGCACATGATAATGTACCATGGATCACCTGAACAGTTTGACAGGTTTGACTTGAGCCGCGCGGGTGCTGGTACGGGCATCAAGTATGGCTTCGGCGTTTATCTGACAGAGTCCGAGAGGTCCGCCGTTCATTACTCCAATCCGCGGGCATTGAAGGGGGAGAAGGCACCTGCGCACTACCTCTACACGGTCGAGATCCCCGACCTGACGGCGGAGAATCACCTCATGTCGAAACTCTCAACCGGACAGTGGTATGCCTCGCGCAACTGCTCGTACATCACCACCTGCTCTGACGAGCTTCTGGACGAACTCGGCGTACGCGGCATTGTGGAGCGTCCGATGCGTTCGCTTGCAGAGGAATGTCGTGCGACCAAGTAGACGGCAACAGGAGACAGTATGGAAAAAGACAGGGAAGTGTTGCGTCGGGTCGCGGAGTCGAGCCTGGATGTCGAGAGGGCGGTGCTGGACGGGGAGTACGCGTGCTTCAGCAGCGATCCCGCGGCATGCAGGAGGGTCGCGGAACGCGGGGAGCGCGGATACTTCAGGACGCCGTTCGCGCACGACGCGGATCGCATCATGCACTGCCACGCCTACGCGCGGTACATGGACAAGACGCAGGTGTTCTTCCAGGTCAGGAACGACCACGTCTCGCGCAGGTTCCTCCACGTGCAGATGGTCTCCAGGATCGCGAGGTCAATCGGACGCTGCCTGCGCCTGAACGAGGACCTCATCGAGGCCATCGCGCTCGGACACGACATCGGTCACACGCCGTGCGGACACACCGGCGAGGCTGAGCTCGCGAGGCTGTTGGCGAAACACGGCGCTGGCACGTTCATGCACAACGCGCAGTCCGTGCGCGTGCTGCAGCACCTCGAGAAGGGCGGGCGCGGCCTCAACCTCACGCTGCCGGTTCTCGACGGAATCCTCGGGCACAACGGCGAGATCGAGGCGCCGGTGTACGAGTACGACAGAAGGAACCTCACGTGGGAGAGGCTGGAGGCGAACCTCTCCGAGTGCATGAAGACGCCAGGCTTCGACCGACAGGTGTTCCCGTCCACGCTCGAGGGATGCGTCGTGCGCGTCTCGGACATAATCTCCTACATCGGCAAGGACATGGAGGACGCGATCGCCGTCGGCATAATCAAGCGGACGGACATCCCGGAGCGGTGCGCGAGCGTCCTCGGGAAGCGCAACACCGACATCATCGGGACGCTCTGCACGGACATCGTCGAGCACAGCTTCGGCAAGGGCCATCTCGAGTTCTCGCCCGAAGTATTCGAGGCGTACAGGGAGATGAAGGCGTTCAACGGGGCGCGCATCTACGGATGCGACCTCCTCGCCGAGCAGCGCGGCAGGTTCACGCGGATGATGGCGATGCTCTTCGAGGTCTATCTCGAAGCGGTCGAGCGTGACGACAGGGAGAGCGCGGTGTGGCGGGACTTCCTGCGCCACTTCCCGCCATCCTACCGCGACGAGACGGCGCCCGCCCGCATCGTCGCGGACTACCTCTCGCTCATGACCGATCAGTACTTCCTCAAGCAGTACCGCGCCGAGTTCATGACGCAGGAGATAGTGTGCTGAGGAGCGGTGGCATTTTTCGAACCCCAACCCCGACTTGCCCTGGCTGGCGATTCGAATGACTTTTTGGTATAATATCAGCATAGTTGTTGGGCAACTTTGAAAAAGGAGCGAAGATGAAAGAGATGTCGATTAAAGGGGGCGCCAGGCCGGCGCGCAGTTCCGAATTGTTTGCAAAAACCCGTACAACGCTTCTCCGGCGCGTCAACGCAGGCGATCGCGAGGCTTTCGAGGAGTTCTACAATCTGTATGCCCCGTCGATGCTGAAGTATCTCGGGTTCAGCTACGACGCCGCGACGGAACGGGATCAGCTTGACATCGTGCAGACGGTGTTCGCGAAATTCTACAAGGCATTTGCGCTGGTCGAAGATCCCAATACGGGGAAGAAGCGAGTCCCGCGGAACATCTTCGAGGCTCTGTGCAAGACGGACAAGAAAACCGGGAAGGCGCATACGATAAAGTTTCGCCAGTATCTGATTACCTGCATGAAGAATGCCGTCCGGGCGAAATGGCGCGCTGATACGGCTAAAGGGAAGATGAGCTACGTGTCGGTTGACGAGAAGATTAAGCCCGAATCGGATGCGACATGGGCGGATATAATCGACGACTTCAGCGTCGATCCCAAGGCCATTGCCGCCGCTGATGAGGATCGCGAATCCCTGTCGGCCGTCTGGCATATCTGGCGTGCGGTGATAACGGCCGTGGCGCTCGACGAGTCGATGGACGACGCCAAGCGCGACATCGTCTACAGGAGCTTTGCCGAGGGTGCCAAGGCCGAAGAACTCGCAGCGAACTGGGGCTTGACTGAAAACAACGTGTATGTGATAAGGAGCAGGGCGAAGGACATGGCCAAGGCCGCCACGCGCGCGGTCTTCACGATGCTGTCGGCGGAGGATGTCAAGATAGACGAGGTGGCCGAGAAGCTCTACAAGGCCGTTTTGACGGCTAAGCCGCGCCGGCGCGGGCGAGTCGACAAGTTCATTGTCGGACTCGCGAAGGAACTGGTGGACGACCATAAGTGACGGAGCGGATATGGCATCTGTCGGGAAGATTGTCGTCAAGTGCGGGCGGCGGCTGTATCAGCTGAAAAAGGGAATCGTTGCGACTGGCAAGCATGATTCTTACAAGGTCGTTGGCTGCCTGGGATCAGGCGGCTTTGGTGCGATCTACACTGTCCGCCGCGTCGGTGACAACCTTCTCGCCGTGCTCAAGATGTCGACGGAGGTCAAGAAGAACGGGCTCGGAGGCGAGCGCATTCGCCGCGAGGCCTGGGTGATGCGGCGGTGTGGTAAGGGTAATCCCGACTTGATCCCGCGGGTTCTCGACAGTGGCGCTGTCGACGGAAGGCCGTTCTTCGTCATGGAGAACCTTCACAAGCTCGGCTGGTCGTTGGATAGATCCGACGAACAGGGACTTCCGGACAGTGTGGAAAGGCGCATTCTCTTTTTCAAGCAGCTGATAGAGAGCATCGGAGCCGTCCATGCCGCAGGATTTGTCCATTGCGACATAAAGCCGGAAAACATAATGCAGCGGCCGGACACACATCGTCCGATCCTGATAGACTTCGGGTCGGCGCATCCCATCGAATCCGATGAGGTTTTTCCCCGTGCGACCAATCGCAACTGGATCGAGCTGACGCAAAAAAGCGGGAGGATGGCCTTCACCCCCGGATACGATGCGCCCGAAGACGCCTTCACCATCCAGAAGGACATCTTCGCCGTCGGGCAGGTGATCCGCGATTCCTTCGGGAAGTCCGTCCCCTTCGAATGGATGGAGATCATAGGGCGCTGCATATCCCGAAAACTCAGGTTCCGCTACGACAGCCTTGCCGAGCTGGCCAAGGACATTTCTTTTGTGGATAGGCGCCGGCGGAAGCGGTATTGGGAGATGCGGACGGAGAAGATCGCCGAGCAGCGCGAGGTCGAACATTCGCTTGCGGACGCGTCGCAGGTTGTCGTGCCGCGCGACAGGGTTCTTCACCTCGACGAAGGGTTGTCTAACGCCGAACGAACGGTGTTCAAGGTGGTGTTTCCGGCAAATGAACGACTTCATTATGTTGTAAACGAACCCATCTGCCTTCGGGAGAACACGATTCTGATCATATCGGGGAAGGGAATGCTGGATGCGGATATCAGCGGTCCCGACTCCTCGGTCGTTGTGCTGAGGGATTATGCAGTGCTGCACAACAACTCCGACGTCCTGCCTCCGGAGAACGAGCTCATGTATGTGATCGTCGGCCCGGGGTCGTACCTGAATTTCACGGAGCTGAGGTCCGACCAGTACAGGGCGTTCTTCCCCGATCACCGCCGCCGCATCCTGCGCGATATCGACGCGACGACCTCCTTCCGGTTTGGCGGTCCGGAAACATTCTCCGGCGTCGAGGAGGAAACCCTGGATGCGATCAGGGGAAGCCGGCTCCCGGAAAGCTACAAGAAGACGCTGCTCGATTTCTTCAGCGGCGAGAAGTTCACGGTGCTGCCGGAATAGTCCGCTATATTAGCGGATAGGCTCTATATTCTGCTATAGACAGTCTTGCCGCTGAAGAGGGTTTTTGCGCAAATTTGGAGTTGGCACGATTTCTGCGTATAGAGATGCTATGCGCGAAAAACATTAAAATTTTTTGTAAGTCGGCGTCATAGCGGCAATCCCTCACATTAGCGGGGCCGCGAAACGCTCAGAAGATCATTTCTGCACGGCTCGAATTTTTCCGTACATTTTCTGAAAGGTACGCGAAAAAGGGGACTATTTATGTGGGGATGATCATGCATTCGCGGCGCGGGGGTCTGCGCGCCTGGTGCTGGACGAATTTAAAAACAAAAAAAGGAGAAAAAACACAATGATGCTCGATGCCACTACGCCTGTTGCCTATCCGAACCGCGAGGCCTGGGGGAGGTACTACGAGAAGTTCCGCCTGCCGCTCGTGAACAGCCTCAGCAGCCGCTACTCCTACGCAGACCGCGAGGATGCCGTCGAGGAGGCCTTTCACAAGCTGATGCACCTCAAGGACCGCGAGGCCTACGGGGACAACCTCCCCGACACCGAGGCGAAGTGGTTCTACGCGCTCTACTGGCAGGCCCGCTCGAAGCTTTCCCACCTTCGCGAGCGCAACGAACGCCACGCGGAGTACGTCGAGAGCGCCGCGCAGGAGCTGTCCGAACTCTTCGTGTGCGGGTTCCAGGGGATGATGATGGATTCCGAGCTCAAGTCCCGCGCGCTCGTCCGCGCCCTCGAGATGTTTCGCGATGAACAGGACGTGTCCCGCCGCGACCTCGCGGTATACGTCCGCCGGATGTCCGGCGAGAGCGCGAAGGCCGTCGCCTCGAGGTATGGCATCACCTCGAACAATGTCGACCAGATAAAGTACCGCATGGGCGTCCTGCTGAGGAAGCACGGCCCGCGTTGCTTTGAGCGGGCACTCAGAGTGGAGGCGTGCTCGTTTGGCTTCGGACGCGCCGCGTGAAGCGGTCAGAATTTGACATGGCGATCAGAGTTTGAACAAAAATCAATTATTTTGAAGTTGATTGTAAGTTTCTCCTGCTTGTCATGATTTATGCATATAGAAAGGTGATTAAAAAAAGGAGGAAAACACAATGAAGAACGACGAGGAGATCATGACTGCTGAGGAATTCTTCGGCGGGATTGAAAGCGACCGGGGGCTGGGCTCCATGTCCTCTCCGCGCAGGCGGAGGGGGCGCACGAAAAAGACGTTCGCGGACATCAAGGCGCGGATGGTGATGCGCATCTACGGCGTGACGCGCGCGAAGGCGGAGAAGATCATCTCCGAGCGCGCGGCGGCAAAGACCGAAGCCGGCGCTGCCGCAAAAGCCGCGGGTGCAGCGGAGGATTGCGGCTTAGGCGATGTCGATCTGATGAGCGCCGAGGAGTTTTTCAGGGGATGACACAAATAAGGAGAAAAAGACAATGAACGAAAAGGCAGGACTGATTCCGATGGTGGTCGAGAAGACCGGCGGCGGCGAGCGCGCGTACGACATCTACTCGCGGCTCCTCAAGGACCGTATCGTGTTCGTGGGCGGCGAAATCGACGACGACTCCGCGAATGCGGTCGTGGCGGAGCTCCTCTTCCTGCAGGCGCAGGATCCGGAGAAGGAGATTGCGATGTACATCAACTCGCCCGGCGGAAGCGTCACGGCGGGGCTCGCGATTCTGGACACGATGAAGATGGTGAAGTGTCCGGTGGCGACGTACTGCGTCGGGCAGGCGGCCTCGATGGGGGCGGTGCTGCTTGCGTCCGGCGAGAAGGGGCGCCGCTTCGCCCTCCCGCACGCGCGCATCATGGTGCACCAGCCGTGGGGCGGCGCGCAGGGCAAGGCGAGCGACATCGAAATCACGGCGCGCGAGATACTGCGCCTCAAGGGGATTCTGAACGAAGTCCTCGCCGAGGCGTCGGGGAAGAAGGTCGGTGATGTCGAGAACGACACTGACCGCGACCACTTCATGTCCGCCGCGGAGGCGAAGGCGTGGGGAATCGTCGACAAGGTGCTCTAATTCCAACCAATTTAAAAAACAAACAAAGGAAAGGCAACAACAATCATGGCAAAATTCAAGCAGGTTCCGCAGTCGTTCATGTTCCGCAAGCTCGTCAAGTACTGCCGCAACATGGTGAAGAACTTCGACAGCGACTGCCGCGACAACGACTTCTTCGACGTCGTGCGCAACTGCTTCGACCACGACAAGGCGGTCGAGCTCATCGAGGCGGCGTACAGCCCGAAGGAGCTGGAGGAGATGTCAAAGGCGAAGTCCCGCAACTGCAGGCTCGACCTCTCCGACACGCTGGACGATGTGTTCTGTGCGCTCTGGAACACCCCGGGCAGCCGCGCCAAGTGCCGTGCCGTGCTCGAGGCGGTCTTCGAGAGCATGGAGTCGGACTGCTCGGACGGCTCACGCGACATGGTGGCGCGCAGGTTCGCAGAGCTCAAGCGCGTCATGAAGCTGAACGACCTCGAGATGGAAATCCTCGTCTTCGCCTACATCCGCGATCAGACGTGCTTCGCGTGGCCGGTCCGCATTGAGGACCGCGAGAAGCCCCTCCACTACGCGATGGCGCTCGACCGCTCGTACGCGGAAGTCGCCAAGGCGCTCTCGCCCGACGGGGCGATACTGAAGTTCAACCTCCTCGACAACGACTACGACTTCAGCCGCCGCACGCTCGGCGGATACCTCGACGGCACGACGGACGAGGCTATCGAGCGTCGCTTCTACACGAAAACCGACTTCGCCGACGTCCTTCCGTGGGACTACTACGGCGAACTCTCGAAGGGCGACGGGGAGGTCCTCAAGCGCATGCTCGCGGGCAAGGTCGGCAAGTGCAACATCCTCCTCTACGGAGCGCCCGGCACCGGCAAGACGAGCTTCGCGCGTAGCCTCGCGAAGGAGCTCGGGCGCACCGCCTTCGAGGTGAAGCAGGGCGACGAAGACGGGAAGAACATGAAGGCCGAGGCGCGCATGGTCGGCATCAAGGTGTGCAACACCCAGGAGGACGCATCCGACAGCATGATGATTGTCGACGAGGCTGACGAGCTGCTGCGCGGGAGCTCCTGCGGCTTCAGCCTCTTCGGCTTCGACTTCGGCGGCGGGAAGTCCACCGAGAAGGGCGTGATGAACACCCTCCTCGACGAGATGAAGCTCCCGGCGGTCTGGATTTCCAACGCCCCCGCCTCTGCGATGGACGAGTCCGTGCGCCGCCGCTTCGACTACTCCATCTGCTTCGAGCGCCTGAACGGCGCGCAGCGCGCGGCGATATGGCGCAACCAGGTCGCGAAGCACGGGCTCGGCGACCTCATCCCCGAGGGGAAGATCGCCGAGTACTCCGCGAAGTACGAGACGAGCGCGGGCGGAATCTCCACTGTCCTCTCGAACGTGAAGCGCATGGCTCCCGCCGCCGACAAGGTGGACGAACTCGTCGCGACGCTCATGAAGCCGCACTGCAGGCTCATGGGCGTGAAGGACTCGAACCGCTTCCTCCCCGCGAAGGACTACTCGCTCGAGGGGCTGAACATCAAGGGCAAGGTCAAGCTCGAGAAGGTCGTGAAGGCCACGCGCAACTACCTCGACGCCGCCTTCGGCGAGACGTCAGTCGACAGGCCGCGCATGAACGTCCTCCTCTTCGGACCTCCCGGAACCGGCAAGACCGAGTTCGTCAAGTACCTCGGCAGGGAGCTCGACCGCAAGGTCATGGTGGTGAAGGGGAGCGACCTCCTCTCCAAGTGGGTCGGCGAGAGCGAGCAGAACATCGCGAAGGCCTTCCGCCGCGCCGAGGCGGAGCACGCCATCCTGTTCTTCGACGAGGTCGATGGACTTCTCCACGACCGCGCGAACGCGCGCCAGAGCTGGCAGGTGACGCAGGTGAACGAGCTCCTTCAGCAGATGGAGAACTTCGACGGCATCATGATTGCCGCGACGAACTTCTCGAAGAACCTCGACCCGGCGACGATGCGCCGCTTCACGTTCAAGCTCGAGTTCGGCTACCTCGACGAGAGCGGCTCGCGCGCCTTCTTCGAGCGCATGTTCGGCACGAAGCTTACCGAGGCCGAGGCCGCCGAGCTCAAGCAGCTCCGCAACCTCGCGCCGGGAGACTTCCGCACCGTGAGGCAGGAGCTCTTCTACCTCGGCGAGGAGGCGACGAACGAGGACCGCCTCGCGGCGCTGAAGGAGGAGTGCGCGGTCAAGAAGGACGGAGACCGCAGCCGTCCCATCGGCTTCTAGCCTGGCTGCTGTGCCTTATTAAAGGCGCACGGGCGCGGCTCTTCTGCCGTGCCCGGAGTTTTGGTATAATGTGTGGCGTCATGGGGTTTCCACATGTGTTTTCCGCTGGGCCGGTGTTGGCCGCGATTGCGGTGCCGGGGTCGCTTGTCAGCGTCCTCCTC
>Ga0310786_10002043_pt1 | contig 31621 bp, 27 predicted proteins | sample AusTroGonzalo_MG_FD_203881 | JGI IMG/M metagenome (GOLD analysis project Ga0310786, IMG submission 203881) | Bovine rumen microbial communities from tropical cattle in Woodstock, Queensland, Australia - Gonzalo_03 (v2) (version 2) | ecosystem: Host-associated > Mammals > Digestive system >...
CGCAGCTGGTAGTAGTTTTGGAACAAGGCTGCAGGAAAGGAGAACCGGCGGTGGTTGAAGGAGTAATAGGCAGAGACGTTCACCACGTTCATGCGCAGGCCGTCCTTGTCGAGATGGTCGATGTCGCGAAACTTGATGTCGCCCGCCAGCGAGTTGGCGCGCTGGTAGTTGATGTCGAAGCTGAGCTGCTGTCCGTGGTATTCGAAGTTGAATTCGTAGTCGTTGTAATCGCCGCCAATCTTAGCTGGGTTGACAGAGATGGTGGCGGCAATGTCGCAGTAGTTCACCTCCAGTCCCAGGGTGTTGTTCGTCTTGGTATGAAGGTCGTACTCCGAATAGACATCTTTCACCGTTCCCTTGGCGTGGATGTAGTTACCGGTCTGGTTGCCTAAGAGCCTGAACAGCCACTTCTCCTTGGGCCGGGCCACGTAGTTGGTGTCGTACTTCGTTTTGTAGTACTTGTCGGATAGCTTGTTGTTCAAGCGCTTGCCTAAACCGAGTTTCTTCTCTTGCGACACAACGGTGTCGGTATCCAAGCTGCTGTCAGCGGCGGACTGGGCGTTCGCCGCTGACGTAACAGCTGAGAATAGTATAAAAAACAGATACTTTTTCACTTTTAACTTTTTTACTCTTGACTTCTCACTTCATTACAGACGGCAGGTGAGTCCAATCTTGGATTCAAAGGTTCTGGCGCGCACCGTACTGTTCTCACGCAGGATCAAGTCTTTGTCGTAATAATAGTTGTAGTGCGTACGACGACCATAGTAAGAACCAGAGAGGGTGATAGACCACTGACGGGCGAGGTGCATCTCGATGACGGGATTGATGACCAACAGCGCAGCATTGCTGTTGTCACCCTGCACGTTGAGGTAATGCAGGTCGGCGGTGCCGTCAACGTAGGGCTGTAGGTCCTTGTCCTCGTAGCCCTTCCAGGTCCAGAGACGGAAGTACTTGGCGTTGAGAATGATGCGTCCGTACTTGCCGAAGTCGAGCTGTGTCTTCGACTTGACACTGAATCCGCTGCCCATGTTGTAGTCGCGCTCGATGACGTTGAAGAAGTCACTCTTGGTACCGCCGAGCAGGATGCCACTCGCGAAGATACGCTGTTCCATCTTCGACAGGTATCCCATCTGAGGCAGCGAGAAGATGAAGCCAGGACCAAAACCGGCAGCCTCGCTGATGCGGTAGGGCGTCAGCTCGGAACCGTCCTCAATGGGCTTGGCATCGTAGTAGTTGAAATGCTGGTAGATACCGAACTCACCTGCCATATCCTTCTCGTCGAGAATGGGCGTACTCCACAGACGACCGACGATGTTCAGCGTATTCACCATGGGCTGTCCGCCGCCAAAGGCGGAATTGGCCTCGATGTCGAAAAAGTCGTAAGGAGTGGTATGCTTATCGCCGTCTACCGATGTACCGTAGGTCAGCGTCACATTGACGTAGGGCGCATGGATGCCGCGGAACAGGGCACCGTCGTCGGCCAGATAGCGCCAACCAACGGAGATCGATGCATCGACAGGACTCTCCCCATAGTCGTGATAGCGATAATGGTCACGGCGCACACGCCAGGCATCGCCGCTGATGATACGGTGCAAGCCCTGGATGGGGTTGACAATGGCAGCAGCAGCCTCGCGCAGGAAACGGGGGAAGCCGTGTGTGCGGTCGTCGAGGAAGGTCAAGCTGAGCCGGTGTGACATTTCACCGATGGCCATACCGCCGCACGAAGTGGCGATAATATCGTTGATGGCCGGGGGCTCCGTCTCACCTAAGAACTCCCACATGGCCGAGCCAGCCAGTGCGTAGGGCGCAGACTCCCAGAACGACAGACCATTGGTACGGGCTGCGTTGAAGTAGAGGTTGCCATGATAGGGATGGGCAAACATGTTGGTAATGAAGAAGTCGTTGTCCCACACCATACCGTCGGTGAAGTTGCGTTTCAGCGAACGCAGGGTGGTCTGGGCGAAGTCGGAGTTCAAGGCGTAGCGGTCGAACAGCTGTACGCCGATGTTGATGCCCGTCACCTCGGCGGCAGCCTGCCAGTAGCGCTTCGGCGTGGGCAATGCCATCGTGGAGTCGGAGGCTACGAACGAATTGCGCTTGCTGTCCCATGCGCGTTTCCAGGAGTCGTGCTGGTTACGGGGCTGACGGTAGGTCAGTCCAACCTCCACCAACGGGCGGTTACGGTAGGTCTCGTTGCGGTCGTAGTAGCGCGTCCATCCCCAGCCGGCCGATACAAAGGCGCCGTACTTTTCATTGATTCTATAGTCGGCATTGATGCGGGCCTGCAGCGAGTACAGGCGTTCAGGCTTTACGCTGTTTTCCCTTGAGAAGGTCTCCACATGGTAGTAGCCGAGGTCGCCGCTCAGGCTCCACTTCGGCGAGAGCTGCTTGTACAGACCCAGGCGGTAGAACAGGGCGCCCGAGAACTTCGAATCGAGCCCCATGAAGTGCGTTCCCACACCCAAGATGCTATACGTGTTCTTGTTGCGGTAGCGAACGGCAAGGTTTGCCTTGGTCGACGAGCCGCCGTAGAGCATCACGTCGATGTCGGTCATCGGGTTGACGTTCACCAAACCAATCTTATGGCCGATACTGTCGTACGACAAGTTGACGATTCCAACCTGCCAGCCCTTGGGATGCCTGCGGGCAATGTTGAACACGCCAATCTGCGCGCCGTTCAGCGAGTCGGCAAAGTTGATGGCTGCCAACTGCAAACCACGCTGCATGGCCGACGAGACATTCAGGACGCCTGACAACTGCATGCCCTTGTCCATGCCGGCCGTGATGTTGCTGATACTGCTCAGCTGCAATCCGTTGAACTTGTGTGCCGATGTGTTGGAAACACCCGACAACTGCACACCGTGGCCGCCATCGCCTGCCACCGACGAGATGACGCCTACCTGGACGCTCTTCACCGAGTCCTGCACGCTGACGATGCCCACAGGGAACTTCTGTGCCTGCGAATATAGAATGCAAAAATGCAAAAAAGCAAAAACTAAAAGAGACTTTCTCATTGATTCTTCAATTTTCAATTTTCAATCATCAATTTCTCTAAATGCTCAGTTCGTCGAGCACTGTAATCAGGCGCTTGTCGAAACGCTTGTCGGTACGAATGCACTCGGAGAAAGGAACGTAGACCACGTCGTTATTGCGCACACCGACCATGACGTTGCGCTGGCCCTGCAGGATGGCCTCGACGGCTCCCACACCCGTGCAGCTGGCCAGAATGCGGTCGCGGGCCGACGGGGTACCGCCACGCTGCAGGTGACCGAGAATACTGACGCGCACGTCGAACTCGGGGAACTCATGCTTTACACGGTCGGCATAATACATAGCTCCACACTTGGGACTCTCCGACACGATGACGATACACGACTTTTTCGACTTGCGGATGCCGCGGCCCATGAAGGCGGCCAGCTGGTCGACGTCGGTCACCTCCTCGGGGACAATAGCGGCCTCGGCACCACAGGCGATGGCGCAGTTCTGGGCCAGGAAGCCGGCGTCGCGGCCCATCACCTCGATGAAGAAGATGCGCTCATGCGAGTTGGCGGTGTCGCGGATGCGGTCCACGCACTCCATGATGGTGTTCATCGTGGTGTCGTAACCGATGGTGGCATCGGTGCCATAAAGGTCATTGTCGATGGTACCGGGCAGGCCGATGCAGGGAAAGTCGAACTCCACGCCGAAGTTCCAGGCACCAGTCAACGAACCATTGCCGCCGATGACGACGAGGGCGTCTATACCCTCCTTCTTACAGGTCTCGTAGGCCTTCTGTCGGCCTTCGGGCGTCATGAACTCCGTCGAGCGGGCAGTCTTCAGAATGGTGCCGCCGCGGGTGATGATACCGCTCACGTTTTCCGTCGTAAAATCCTTGACTTCACCATTGATCAGTCCATCGTAACCCCGATAGATGCCTTTGATGTTAAACTGATTGTAGATACCAGCGCGAGTCACGGCGCGGATGGCTGCGTTCATGCCGGGGGCATCGCCGCCAGAGGTAAGAATACCGATAGTCTTAATCTTTGCCATAGTGATAATTGTTTAAATTGTGTTGCAAAGGTACGAAGAATCGCCGTAACCACCAAATTCTCGCACTTATTTCTTCTCCATGAACGCTTTGACGCGGTCGGCGACGTTCTGCTTGATGTTGTTGAAGAAGAAGCCGTAGTCGTGGAGGTGATAGCTCTCGGGGCCGAACATGGCGGCACCGTCGGCGGGGATGGCGTAGAGTTCTTTTTGGGCGATGGAAGAGACGACGACAGAGCCACGGACGGTGTCAACACGGGCGTCGGCGATGCCGGGAGTGACGAGCTTGCCGTCGTAGGTCAGCGAGCCGAGGTTCTCCTTGACCGAGGCGGGGGTGTCGTCGCGCTTCCAGTTGATGGGGTTGATGCTGATGCCGCCGGGGGCGAGCGTCATGTTATTCTCCTTGAGGTTGGCGGGACCCTCGGTATTCCACGAGACGATGACGCCGGTGTCGGTGGCACCCTCGGCAAACTTCAGACCGGTCTTCGCGAGCCACTCCTTGGTCACGGCGAAGCCGATGGGGTAGGCGGCGATCATTCGACTGAGGGCCTCGGGATGCTTCGTCATGTAGTTCTCGAGCAGAGCGATGAGCACGGAGGCACCCTGCGAGTGTCCGGCGAGGATGAACGGGCGGCCCTGGTTCAGGTTGTTGAGGTAATAGTCAAGCGCATCGGTAGCGTCGAACTTAGAGACGTAGTCGATAATGGCGCTGTAGTCCGAGCCGGGCTTCGGCATGGAAATCTGGCGGTAGTAGGGCATGAACACGTTGCAGCTCTCTTCGAAGACGGCGGTCTGGATCCGGCGAACCATCTGCGCGCCGGAAATCATCATCGTGTCGGTCATCTCGCACACCTCAGTCTCGGGGCGGAAGCCGGTCACGGTCGGGTAGATGTAGAACACGTCGACGGCCTTCAGGCTGTCAGCGGCAGTACCGTCGAGCACGCCGTCCTTGACCATTGCTGCGGGCACGTCGAGCCAGCACTCGGCCTGGCTGTAGTCGATCACGGAGTCGTACTTCTCGATGCCGACGATGTACTGTGCGGCCTCGGGGATTTCGCCGATGCGGGAGGTTTCGGCTGCGGGTTTGTTACTGTTCTTGCACGAAGCAAGGTTCATGGCTACCAGCATCACCGATGCCAGGAGCACGAGGAAATTCTGTTTTTTCATTGTTCTATACATTATTAAATATTAACTGTTTGCATATTTCTTCATCAAGCGGAATTGATGTCTATACACGAGGCAGGCGAGGCCGAGATAGACGGCGGCCTGAATCCAGAGGATGCGCAGTTCGGGCAGCACCTGGCTAACGCTGGCGCCCATCGAGTTCACTCGGATGAAGGCGCGGACGCCGAAGGTGCTGGGGAATATCCAAGAGACGCCCTGCCAGTAGCCGGGGATGCTGGACTGCGGCCACGACACGCCGGTCATGAAAAGCAGGGGCACGGAGACGAACACCATCAGCAGCATGACGTTCTCGCGGTAACGGATGAGGCATGAGACGACGAGGCCGAAGAAAACGCAGGCCATCGTATAGGGCAGGAGCATCCAGAAGAGCGTCCAACCAGTGCCCAGCTGCGGGAACGAGAACATGGCGGGGACGGCCATCGAGAGGTAGGCGGCGGCGACGGCACCAATCATGCCGTAGCAGAGCGCCTTACCCCAGACGATGCGGTAGGCACCGCGATAGTGCGGGTCGTCGTCGGGAATGAGCTGACCGTTGCGGTGGCGCTCGCGGGTGGTACCGGCGGCCATGCCGATGCCGAGGGCAAGAGCCTGCTGCAGGATAAGCATGAGCACGGCGGGCAGGACGCACGAGCCGTAGCCGCCGGAAGGATTGAACATAGCCACGTCGTCGACAGCCAGGGGCTGCGCCGTGATGGCGTCCTCACGCTTGGTGTAGTTGCCGGCCTTCTTGATGTTCATGCCCGCGCCGAGGCGGCCGGCCTCGACCACGGCGGTCTGGTAGACGGCCTTGTAGGCGAGCATCAGCGACATGTCGCAATAGACGCTGACTGTGGCCTGCTCGCCGCGGTTGACGCGCTCGGAGAAGTCGGACGGGATGAGGTAGATGCCCTTCACCAACTGTCGGCTAACGAGCGAGCGGGCCTCGTCGAGGTCCTCGGCGTAGAACCTGATGCTGACGTCGGGCGAGGCGTCGCAGTCGTTGATGAACTGTCGCGATAGCGCCGAGTGCGACTGGTCGACCACGACCACGGGTGTTTCGTGCAGCGACTCGTTGTTGTATATCCACGAGTAAAGCAGCGGGTAGCCCAGCGGCACTACGACGAGGAACATGAGCACGCCCTCGTCCTTCAGCACGCGGATGAGCTCGTGGCGGAAGATATAGAGCACGTCGGAGAAGTGCTCGCGTATTCTGTTAAGGAATGTAGACATAGTTCAGCATGGCGTTTTTAATCTTACGAAGAACGAACCAGGGCAGCAGCGTGAAGGCCACGAGTGCCACGAGGTGGAACCAGACGTCGATGACGGGGAAACCGTTGAGCACGGTCGCCTGGTAGAGCATCCAGTAGTGGCGCAGGGGGAACAGCCACGACATCGCCTGCAGCGGGGCGTCCATGCCCGCGATGGGGAAGGCCGAGCCGCACATCGAAATGGAGAGTACCGACCACAGCGACGAGATGCTCATCGACATGCGCAGCGACGGCATCAGTCCGAAGGCGAAGATGCCGAAGCCGAGGCCGCCGGCCACCTGCAGCAGACTGAGCCGCACGATGCTCCAGACGCCGCCGAGCCGCGGGAAGTGGAGCACGCCGAAGATGTAGTATTGGTATAGGAAGATGACGAGCAGGAACACGAGCGCGTGGACGATGTACTTGCCCAGGATGGCCACGACGATGTTGTCGCCGGCCACATGGAGCCACTCCTTGCCCGTGTCGAACTTCATTTCCATGCCCACCGCGTAGGCCGCGAGCAGCGCCATAAAGAGCATCAGTATGCCTGGCACGAAGACCGTCGTCAGCGAGTAGTTGTACGAGCCCTGCGGATTCGCAATCATGTGCGCATCGACGGTAACAGGCTGCAGCGACGCCTTGATTTGCTGCGGCGAGGCACCCTTGGCCGCGAGCGTCGACTGTCCGACGGCCGCCGAACCCAGCGAGCCGATGGTCTTCATGTCCTTCATCGCCATCGAGCCGGCGGTCATGCACGTCATCGTGTAGTAATACGATATTTTCGGCTGTCGTCCGGAGAGCAGTTTCGCTGATGTGCCCTCGGGGATGAGCAGGTAGGCATAGACCTTGCCCTCCTGCATCGCCGAGCGCGCCTCGGTGACGTTCGCGAAGTGGTAGACCACCCGCGACGATTGCATGGCGTCGAGGTTGCGAACCAGTCCGCGCGACGTGGCCGAGTTGTCCTGGTCCACCACGCCGACGGGCAGGTCGAGCGCTACGCCGTCATCGAGCATCGTGGTGAAGAACAGCACCAGCAGCACGGGGAACACCACCATGCAGAAGCCGTAGATGCGGTTCTTGCGCACGATGATGTCGAGCTCGCGCAGCGCGACGTGTCCGATGTTTGTGAGATATTTCATTAACTATTCACTTTTCACCATTCACTTTTCACTTCTTCAGAATCACGCTCATGCCCGGACGGACGTCCTTCACGGCACTGGTTGGGCGAGCCTTCACCTCGAACGTCTTCTGGTCGTACTGGCCGGTAGCCTTTGTGGCCTTCCACACGGCGAACGAGCCCTTGTCCTTCATCGACGTCACCTTCATCGTCGTCTCCACGTCGAGCGCGGGGATGCGAACCGTCAGCTCGGCGCCCACCTTGATGTCCTTCAACTGGTCCTCGCGGATGTTGAATGTCGCCCACTGGTCGTCCATCACGGCAATCGACATAATTGGCGTGCCTGTGCCCACGAGTTCGCCCACCTTCGGGTAGACATCGGTCACCTCGCCGTCCATTTGTGCCACCTGCACCATTTCCTTGATGTAGCTGGTCACCTCCTGCACGGCACCGCGGGCCTGACCCACCGTGGCCGACGCGGCGCGGCGCTCCTCCATGCGGGCACCGTTCACCGCCATGTCATACTGGCTCTGAGCGGCCTTCACCTGGGCCTGAGCCGACTTGTACATGGCCTCGGCCTCGTCGAACTTCTGCGCGCTGACCACCTCCTCTTCGAAGAGCACCTTCACGCGGTTGTACGACTTCTCGGCAACCTCCAGACCGGCCTTCGCCTGCTCCAAGAGCTGCTTGGCGGCCTGAATCTGCTCCTTGCGGGCGCCGTTCTTGGCCATCTGCTCCATAGCGGCGGCGGCGTCAGCGGCACTCTGCGCCTGCGTCATCTTCGCTTCCACGTCGGGCGCCTCGATGATGGCCAGCGTGTCGCCCGCCTTTACCATGTCGCCCTCCTTCACGCGGAGTTCCAGGATTCTTCCGGGCACCTTGCCCGATACGCGGTACTCCTCGACCTCCATCTCGCCCTGTATCACTTCCGGGTCGCGCCCCAGTGCGAGCATTCCGATGAGCGCTACGATGACTACTACTGCTGAAAAGCCGCCCACGGCCAGCAGGATATTGTTATGCTGTTCTTTTGCTTTGTCTGCCATAATGATATTTACTATTTGACGATTTAACAATTTGACTATTTATTACTGGAGTGTTCCGAGGGCTTTTTGCAGTTCGACCTCTGAGAGCTTGACGCCAATCTCCGCGTCGATCAGCTGCGACTGCGCCGCGTTCCACGCCGTCTGCGCCTCCATCACCGTCGTGAACGACGCCGTGCCCTCCTTGAAGGCCAGGTTCGCCATCCTCAGGTTCTCGTCGGCATTCGCCACGTTCGACTGCGCCATCGTCAACTTCTTCTGAGCCTCCTTCACCTTGAAGTTGCTCTGTCGCACCTGCAGGCTAATCATTTCACGTGCGTCGTCCAGTTCGAGGTTTGCCATCGCGGTCGCACCCTTCGAGGCGCGCACCTTGTATTTCACGTCGCCCCAGTTCCACACCGGCACGCGCACCACGACGCCCACGTTCCACACGCCGCCGAACTTCTTCTCGAAGCCGTTGAACGTGTTCGGGTTCGACACCATGTATCCACCCGTCAGCAGCACCGTGGGAAGGTTCCCCGCCTTCAGTGCGTTCGTCGTCTGCTTCGACAGGTCCACGGTGTTCTGCAGCACCTTCAGCTCCGGACGGTTGTCGTAGTTCAGATTACTCGGAGTACTCAGAGTATTCGGATTACTCGGAAGGCTCTCATTTCCTTCGTCCGCCAGCGTAATCGCCTCGTCCTCGTCCAGCCCAATCAGCTGGCACAGCAGCATCTTCGACAATGCTAAGCCGTCCTGCACCTGCGTCAGTGCCATCTCGGCCTCATTCACGCGCACGCCGACGCTCAGTCCGTCGCCCTTCGTGGACACGCCCTGGTCGATCATCTTCTGCACGTCGGTCTTCAGCTTCTTCACCAGCTCCACGTAGCTCTCGGCCAGCGTCTGCTTATGCCGCAGCGACACCACCTGCCAGTACACCTGGTCTATATTATATAAGGTATTCTGCTTCTTCATCTCCAATGAGTTCGCGGCCATCTCCTCGTTGATGTCGGCCATCTTGTTCGCCGCTACGAGTGCACCGCCCATGAACACCGGCTGTGTCACCGTTACCGCACCGCCCATCATGTTGCGCGTGTCCGTCCGGAAACCGTCCACGATGCCCGCGCCCACCTGGTTCAGCGCCCCGCCGAAGGCCGCCAGGTCGCCAGCCATCTTCTGCTGCGTCGCGGCGGGCAATGCCGACGCTAACGGCGCCAGCGCGTCCTGCAGCTTCGCCGTCGTGTTCGTGCCCATGTTGCTCAACGCTTCCTTTTGGTCGTCATTGAGAATGGACATCTCGCGGCTCATCCATAGATACCCGCCCACGGCGTTCACCTTCGGCAGATACGCTGTCCGTGCCGACTTCCGCAGGTTGGCATTTACCTCCTGCTTCATCTTCGCCACGCCCATCTGTTTGTTGTTCCTCAGCGCCATCGCCCTGCAGCTGTCGAGCGTCAGCACCCGCTGACACTCTCCGCTCATCGGCAATAGCACTAATAGCCCGAGTCCTATCACTCGCGCCATCACTGTCCGTTTTTTCTTCTTGTTCATATTCTACAGGTATTTAATAAGTCCGTTAATATCGTTGCTCTTCCTGAAATTTCCTACGATACTCCAGCGGTGTCATGCCAGTATGTTCCTTGAAATACTTGCCGAAGAACGAGGCATTGGGGAAGTTTAGGTCGTTGGCTATCTCCTGCATCGTCATGTCGGTGTAGCGCAGGCGGCGCTCGATGGCCCCCATCGTGAAGTGTTCTATCATCATGCTTGGCCGGCGATTGATGGTCTCCTTCAGGATGGTCGACAAGTATTTGGGTGTGACGTTCAACTGCTTAGCGAAGTCGTCCACCTTGCGGATGCGTCCGTCGCTCTGCTCAACCAATTGTAAAAACTTGTCGGCCAGCAGACGTTTATGTACGCCCGGATTTGTGCTATCCAGATCTTTCGACACAGCATATTGTTGCTTGTCGCGCCGCATCATGCAGAGCATTTCCAGCATCATGGTGCTGACGAGCGACCTCACAATATCCGTATACAGCATCGGCGAACGGTCTCGCATCCGGCGACACAGTAACTTGAAATAAACATCAAGTAGCTGAACGTCGTCAGCTGTAAGATGCACCATTGGACGCTGCTTCAGATAAGCCAAATCCGCCAGACTTACCTCACCGTACTTGTTGATGTTCCAAAGTTCGCTTCTGGTAAACCAAATCTGACGACAATTGAAGTCGGGCGAGGACATAAAATTCGAGGCAACGCTATGCGCCATGTAGAGGAAAAGGTCATTCTTGCGAAGGAGGATTTGCTGGCCGTCGTAGTCGAACTGCGCCATGCCCTCAGTGCATATCACAATGAGTCCCTGATTGTTAAGACGAAGTTTGCCCTTGGGCAACATTCCAAAATTCTCCATCACGACTAACTCGTCGCTACCGTCTAATCGCAGGGTGTCTGAACCACTCCTTGGTTTGAGATCTTGTATCTCCATGATGTTCGTTTTTTACTTTTCGGGTGCAAAATTACGTAATAATATTCGAAATTCACTGTCCGATATATCCCGAAATATGCTCTTTTGCCTCCTTTCTGTCTTATAATAGCCGAAAAAGTAACTTTTAGATGTCAGATTATCTATTTTTGTGTGATTCTTCTTACCATTTCGCTGAGAATAGACGGGGCGAAATAATCAGCGAGAGCCATCCCCACCGCAGACTACCGTCACCGCTGGCGCGCTTCAGACGCTCCATCGTTTCCGTACCAGTCATATAGGAGTAACCGGCCGCGAGATTCACGTCCTTTGTTACACGATAGGAGGCGTTTATCTCTATCTCATGACCAAGAGTCTTATCCAACTCGGCAAGCTTAGTTCCTGTGGCCAGATAGTGATAGGCAGCGCCCAGGCTCAGGTTCCTCAACGGCTTAATGGTTCCTCCGACGTAGGCGTTCTGCAATCCGGGGGTGAATCCGTTGACATAGGTGCTAAGGTAAAAGAAGTCCATAGCTCCGTAGAACTTATGATGGGAACCATAGACAGGGTTGAAACCTTTGTTAACCTCATGACGGGGCATGCCAAGACCGCCTTTATTCACGACGGCCACGTAGTCGTCACCGCTCAAGTAGTCATAACCTGCCTCAAGCGACCAGTTGTCAGCGGGCTTCCATTCCACCTTGGCAGTAGCCATCCATGCATCAAGCTTGGCCTTGTACTCATCGTGCCCCGCCTGCCGATAATAGGAGGCTTCTATCTGCCAATTCGAAGGTGCATATTTCAGATAGCCGCCATACACCAGCTGCCACTCTGTTTTGGCTTCATTATCGCCAATGCCGCCTTCTTCACCAGCCTGCATGCCGATGTTCATGAACAGCAGGGAGACGCCTAATGGTGCTTGGGGTATATCGTAGTGGTACCATACTGTATGCATGGTCTTGTAAGGTCGGCTTCCGTTAGCATAAAAGGAGCCAGGCTCACTAAGCGCTCGCATATTCTGATTATAGGCAAGGATGGTGTGTACCTTGTGGCCGTTCCCCTCATAGCCCAATCTCAAGGCATCGTGGGTCATTGATGCCATCACCCAGTCATCGGAGCCGATAATACGTTCATCGTCGTACCTCAGCGCCAGTCGCCCTATCTGTGCAAACATTCCATTCTGGGTTCTCATCTTGGCCCAAGCCTCATAGACGTTCACGCTGGCCGCACCCTCGTGTCCCCACGTGCCAACGTGCTGGATGGAGGTCTTTGCCTCTAACATGTCACGCTGAAAACCGAAAATCAGTCGTTCGCGGTTCAGAACAAAGGCAGACTTGTCCTCTGGTGACGTATTGTCAGGATTGGCTGACATACCGCCATTGCGTATTTCACCACGCGTCATCATATTGATGTCGGCGGTAAATTGTGTCGGCGGCTGTTGTGTGTCTTTGTCTTGTGCCCAGCCGCTGACAGGCAGCAGCATCAGCATTGATAGAAAGCACTTTGTCATTCTTCGAACTCAAACAAGTCGATAAAACCAGTCAGGCTGAACACATTCTTGATGTCATCGTTCACATGACGCATCACAACGCGACTGCCTCCGGCACGAGCTCCCTTCAGGATGCCAAGCAGGATACGCAGGCCGCTGGAGGCAATATATTCAAGTCCCTCGCATTCAATGACGACTTCGCGTCCGTCACTCTTGTAAAGGGGTTGCAGCACTTTCTCAGCCTCGATGGCAGCTGCGGTGTCCATTTCTCCTTCCAACGTGGCAATCAACTTGCCTTCTAATTCTTCAATCTTTGTATTCATAATTGTATTGCTATTGGTTTTTAATTGTCTTTTTCAATGTGAGGACATTCTTTCCGTCCATACGTTCGTAGTTGATGATGTCCATGAGTTTTCTTACCAGCAGGATGCCCAGTCCGCCGATGGGACGGTCTTCTGCCGAGAGTGTTGTATCGGCATTGGCAGCCTCTGTGGGGTCGAAGGCAACGCCAGAATCGCTGATGACGAACTTGATCAACTGGCCGTCGTACTTGGCATCAATGGTGATGTCGCCCTCCGTCCCTGCCGGATAGGCATATTCCATCACGTTGACGACAGCTTCTTCGACAGCCAGTCGGATTTCGCTGATTTCCTTGGACTGTAGGTTCAACTTCGCCAACACCTCCTTTACAAAGCGGCTCAGTTTGTCAACCTGATGCGCATCGTTCTTCAGGGTCAGCGTTTCGCTCAACAGGTATTTCTCCGCCTTTGGCGTGTATCTGATGGCGAGTATTGTCAGATCGTCGCTTTGCTCGGCACCCTCCACGAAACGGTTTACCTCGTCAGTGATAGACTGTAAAAGCGTATGGGGCGTTTCTTGATAATGAGCTTGTAACGCAACATTCAGCCTGTCTATGCCGAACTCCTTGTGTTGGTTGTTCTTTGCCTCCGTCACTCCATCGGTATATAAGAATAATGTAGAGCCTGCTGGAATCATAAACTCAGGACCCTCGTACTTGGCATCAGGGAACACACCGAGAGGAAGGTTCGGTTTGCGGTCTTCCGGCAGCAGTTGACCGTCTGTTATCAGGATGGGTTTGTCGTGTCCCGCGTTGCAATAGCGGAGCTTACCCGTCGGTAAGTCGAGCACACCAATGAAGAATGTGACAAACATATTAGCTTCGTTACCTTCACAGCACGTCTCGTTGATGTCCTGCATCATGCGGGCAGGATTATGCTCATGGGCAGAGGCTGAGCGGAACAGCGAGTGTGTAACAGCCATCACCATTGCCGACGGTACACCCTTGCCACTCACGTCACCGATACAGAAGAACAGTTTCTCGTTGCGGAGGAGGAAGTCGTAAAGGTCGCCACCTACTGCACGTGCAGGCACCAGCAATCCGTGTATGTCAACATCGCCCCGCGTGATACTGCTCTCACGTGGCAGCATCTGCCTCTGTATCTCGGTCGCAATACGCAACTCACTGCCTATTCGCTCTTGCTCCAATGTCTTGATGGTCAATTTCTTAGCGTTGCGCGCAAAAAGGGCAATGACAAACAGCAGGATGCCGAAGGCCAATAGCATCAGTAGCAGCAGCCACACCCGCAACTGCATGAGTGAGGCATAGACTTCGTCATCGTAGCACACGACGGCAATCTGCCAACGCGGCTTTCCCTTCATGAAAGCGTAGATAATCGTGCCGTCTCTGTCGTTAGTGTCGAAGTGTATCAACGTAGTATGTCCTCTGATGCTCTTTTGGCGTGCCACCGTGCTGTCATTAATCAGGCCGACGAAGTATTGCGTCTCATCCTTTGTCACACGCTGCTCGTCAGGAGTGATGATAGGCTTGCCGTCCTCCGACAGCAGAATGATAAACGAAGAAGGATAGAGGTGGCGGCTGTTGATGCTGTCGGCATATGTGACGATGGTATCAGATTTGTTCAGCAGGCTCTTGATCAGTATCGCCTTCATTGTCAGTTCTGTCTCAGCAAGTCTCTCCAACTCCTTTCCCATGAGAATACGTGTGAAGTAGTACTGTGATGCAGACAGCAGTTCCAACAACAGGGCAGCCGTGATGATTATCAGCAGTCCACTCCACTTCCGTAGAGACAATTTGTACTTCCCAAGAACATTCATATGCCTGACATACTTTTTCTGCCCACAAAGATACCGCTTTTTTCAGAAACGACAAACAATTTTCCTTTTTTTTACCTCATTTGTTTTCTTTACCCGGCAGGTAGCGCCCCGCTACCCGGTACCTACAGGCCCTCTACCCGGTAGGTAGCGCCCCGCTACCCGGTAGGTAGCAAAGTAACACCAAAGAAAGTTAAAAATGCAACGGAAATGGAGGCTTTATAGGATAAATATTGTAACTTTGCACACCAATATAGAGGAAGCTTGTTATGAATCAGGAGAATCAGCGGAAGAATCCGTTTTTTGAGCCTTACAACACGCCGCACGACACGGCGCCGTTTGACCGTATCCGCTTGGAGGACTTCGAGGAAGCCTTCATGGAGGGCATACGCCGTGACAATGAGCAGATAGAAAAGATTATCAACAACCCCGAGAAACCGACGTTCGACAATACCATCATCAGCGTGGACGACGAGAAGGACAACTACTACGACTTGCTGTCGCGCACGTCGACGGTGTTCTTCAATCTGTTGTCGGCTGAGACGAATGACGAGATGGACGCGCTGGCACAGAAGATGTCGCCGATATTGACGAAGCACGCCAACGACATACGGCTGAACGAGCGGTTGTTTGAGCGTATCAAGTACGTTCATCGTTACCACCGCAAGCTGACGCCAGAAGAAAAGATGCTGCTGGATACGTGCTACGACGGTTTTGTGCGTAGCGGAGCATTGCTCGACGCTGAGGGCAAGACCCGTCTGCGCCAACTGACGGAAGAGGCTTCGATGCTGGGACTGCAGTTCTCGCAGAACCTGCTGAAAGAACAGAAAGCCTTCACGCTGCAGCTGACGGACGAGGCCCAGCTCGACGGACTGCCCGAGACGGCCCGTGAGGCGGCTGCACAAGCTGCCAAGGAACGCAACCTGGAGGGATGGGTGTTCACGCTGGACTATCCCAGCTATCAGCCGTTTATGACTTACTCCACACAGCGGGAGTTGCGTCGCCAGATGTATATGGCCCGCAATACGGTGTGCATACACGATAATACAGAGAACAACCTCGACATCTGCAAGCGCCTGGTGAACCTGCGCCGTGAGATAGCCCAACTGCTGGGCAGCAAGACTTACGCCGACTACGTGCTGAAACACCGTATGGCTGGTAATGTGCGTAGCGTCTATAAACTGCTGAACGAACTGATAGACGCCTATAAGCCGACGGCCATCAAGGAGCGTGAGGAACTGAAGAAGTTGTCGAAGGAGAAACTGGAACCCTGGGACGCGGGTTTCTATTCGCACAAGCTGCAGATGAAGAAGTACAACCTCGATGCCGAGATGCTGAGGCCCTACTTCCAGTTGGACAAGGTCATCGATGGCGTCTTCGGACTGGCCACACGCTTGTACGGCATCACCTTCAAGGAGAACAAGGACATCCCCGTCTATCATCCTGATGTGAAGGCCTATGAGGTCTTTGATAAGGACGGCTCGTTCCTGGCCGTATTCTATGCCGACTTCCATCCGCGCCAAGGCAAGCAGGGTGGGGCGTGGATGACGGAATACCAAAGCCAATGGATGGAGCGCGAGGACGTTCACAAGCCTTTCGGCGCAGATAACTGCAAGAATGTACGTCCGCACGTCTCGGTGGTGATGAACCTGACGAAGCCTACGGAGGGGAAGCCGGCGCTGCTGACATTAGGCGAGGTGGAGACGTTCCTCCATGAGTTCGGCCATTCGTTGCACGGTATGTTTGCCAACACCCGTTTCGAGAGTCTCAGCGGTACCAACGTGTGGTGGGACTTCGTGGAACTGCCGTCACAGTTCATGGAGAACTTTGCTATCGAGAAGGAGTTCCTGCGGACGTTTGCCTTCCATTACGAGACGGGAGAACCGCTGCCCGACGAGCTGATACGCCGCATCGTTCGCAGCCGCAACTTCATGGCTGCTACGGCTTGTCTGCGCCAAGTGTCGTTCGGCCTGCTCGATATGGCTTACTACACGAAGAAGGATGCGTTCACGGACGACATCATGACATTTGAGAAACAGGCATGGAAAAAAGCCATCATCGGTCGTCAGCGCACGGACACCTGCATGACGGTACAGTTCTCGCATATCATGGCGGGTGGCTATGCTGCCGGCTACTACAGCTATAAATGGGCCGAGGTGCTTGATGCTGATGCTTTTGCCGTTTTCAAGCGCGAGGGCATCTTCAACCCGACAACGGCACAGCGCTTCCGCGACTGCATTCTGTCGAAGGGCGGAACGGAGAACCCCATGACGCTCTATAAGAGATTTAGAGGAGGTGAACCCACAATAGATGCATTACTGAAAAGAAATGGAATCAAAAGACAAGCAAAATAAGCTGGACGAGCGCTATCTGCGCATGGCCAGGATATGGGCCGAGAACTCCTACTGCCAACGGCGGCAGGTGGGCGCTTTGGTGGTGAAGGACAAGATGATCATCAGCGACGGCTATAACGGTACGCCGACAGGATTTGAGAACATCTGCGAGGACGAGAACAACGTGTCGAAACCCTACGTGCTGCATGCCGAGGCCAACGCCATCACGAAGTTGGCGCGCAGCAACAACAACTCTGACGGCGCTACCATCTACATCACGGCCTCTCCGTGTATTGAGTGTGCCAAACTAATTATCCAGGCAGGCATCAAACGTGTGGTCTATGGCGAGAAATATCGCCTGACGGACGGCATCGAACTGCTGGAACGTGCAGGAATAGAAATCATTTATTTAGGTGATTAGGATATGAGTAAGAATAAGTCAAATAGGTTCATGCCCTTGTGGCTGGCGTTGAGTGTCGTGGTAGGTATTTTCATCGGCACGTTCTTTGCCAACCGCTTCTCGGGCAACCGTCTGAGCATTATCAACTCGGGCAGCAACAAACTGAACGACCTGTTGCACATCGTCGACGACCAGTATGTGGATACCGTCAACGTGAACGATTTGGTGGAGAAAGCTATGCCTACCATCCTCTCCGAACTTGACCCCCATAGTGTCTACATTTCTCAGAAGGATGTGCAGCAGGCCAACGACGACCTGAAAGGTTCGTTCTTCGGCGTAGGCGTTGAGTTCACCATCCGCAAGGACACTATTCACGTGCAGAACGTCATCTCGAATGGCCCCTCCGAGCGTGCCGGACTCCTGGCAGGTGACAAAATTGTGGAGATTGACGGTGAAGAGTTCGTTGGCAAGAAGGTGACCAATGAGGAAACGATGCATCGTCTGAAAGGTGACAAGGATACAAAGGTTGTAGTAGGCATTATTCGTGGCAAGGAGAAGAAGATCCGCCGCTACACTATCACCCGTGGTGAGATACCCATGAAGAGCGTTACGGCCACCTATATGCTTGACGGGAAGACGGGCTACATCAAGATTAAGAACTTCGGCGACAAGACCTATCCCGAACTGCTTATCGCTCTGGCTCGCTTGGGTCAGGAGGGCTTTGAGAATCTGGTCATCGACCTACGTGGCAATACGGGCGGTTATTTGGGCTCGGCTGTACAGATGGCCAACGAATTCCTGTCGCGTGGCAAGCTCATCGTCTATACTGAGGGCCGCCGTTCTCAGCGTCAGGAGTATCGCAGCGATGGTCGTGGTTCTTACCAGAGTCTGCCGCTTGTCGTGCTTATTGACGAGGGTTCGGCCTCGGCCAGCGAAATCTTTGCAGGTGCTATCCAGGATAACGATCGCGGTACCATTATCGGACGCCGCTCGTTTGGTAAGGGACTCGTCCAGCAGCCCATCTCGCTGCACGACGGTTCGATGATACGCCTGACCATAGCCCGCTATTATAGTCCCTCAGGACGCTGCATACAAAAGCCCTATACGAGTGGTGCCGACCGCAGTTACGAGGAAGACCTGCTGACCCGTTACCAGCATGGTGAGTTCTTCAATGGCGACAGCATCAAGCACGAAGGACCGGAGTACCACACCAAGAACGGTCGTGTGGTCTATGGCGGAGGCGGTATCACGCCCGACATCTTCGTCGGGGAGGACACCATCGACGTTACCTCTTATTATAAGGAGGCCTCCATGTCAGGGCTGATCCTTCAGTTTGCCTATGAGTATGTGGATGACAACCGTCAGAAACTCAGCACGTATGAGACGAAGCGCGACCTGCTGGCCTATCTCAAGAAACTGAATACCGTAGAGTTGTTTGCCGCCTATGCTGAGAAGAACGGCTTGAAGCGTCGCAACCTGATGATACAGAAGAGCCATCGCCTGCTGGAACGCTATATTAACAGCAGACTGATTTACAACGTGCTCGACGAACAGGCCTGGACAGAATACCTGAACGACGATGACCCTGCTATCAAGGAGACGCTCCAGCTCTTCCGTGAAGGGAAATCGTTCCCGATGCCTGAGGAGAAGTCGGCAGTCAAGAAATAAAGCGTAGCAACAATAACAAAAAACCATAAGACTATGAGGTATACAGAATTAGGACAGACGGGAATGAAGATTTCTCATCTGAGCTTTGGCGCTTCATCGTTGGGCAGCGTCTTCCGTGAGACCAACGAGAAGGATAGCTTTGAGGCCGTCGAGGCTGCCATTGAGGGCGGTATTAACTTTATTGACGTGAGTCCCTACTACGGTCACTACAAGGCTGAGACGGTGCTGGGCAAGGCGCTGAAGAACATTCCCCGCGACAAGTACTACCTGAGTACCAAGGTGGGACGTTACGGCAAAGATGGCGTCAACACGTGGGACTACTCTGCCAAGCGCGTCACCGATAGCGTTTACGAGAGCATGGAGCGCCTGGGTATCGACTTTATTGACTTGATTAATGTTCACGACATAGAGTTCCAGGCTGCCCTGCCTGGCGGACTGCAGAAGGTTGTCGACGAGACGCTGCCTGCTTTGGTTGAATTGCGTGAGAAAGGCGTGGTAGGCCACGTAGGTATCACCGACCTGCAGCTGCAGAATCTGAAGTGGGTGATTGAACATTGTGAGAAGGGTGTCGTGGAGAGTGTCCTCAATTTCTGTCACTATACCTTGAACGACGACGCCTTGGGCGACTTTATGGGCTTCTTCGAGCATGAGGGTGTAGGTGTTGTCAATGCCTCACCGCTTAGCATGGGACTGCTCAGCCAGCGTGGCGTACCTGTCTGGCATCCAGCTCCGAAGCCATTGGTCAAGGCTTGTCAGAAGGCTGCTGTGCATTGCCACGAGAAAGGCTACCCGATAGAGAAGCTGGCCGTTCAGTATGCCGTGAGCAATCCGCGCATCGCCTCGACCCTGTTCTCGTCGGCCAATCCCGACAATGTGCGTCGCAACATCGAGTGGGCCAACGAAGAGCCTGACTGGGAACTGGTGATGGAAGTGAAAGAGATTATCGGCGACCAACAGCGTGTGACATGGGCAAACTCATAATTGACGCACACAGCCACCTGTGGCTCCGTCAGGACACAACGGTGGACGGCAAGCGGATACTGTCGCTGAAGAATGGCCGTAGTATCTTCATGGACGAGGAAGTACAGATGCTGCCGCCCTTTATGATTGACGGTCAGAACACGGCCGAGGTGTTTCTCTCGAACATGAATTATGCGCAGGTGGGTGCCGCCGTCGTGGTACAAGAGGTCATCGACGGTTGCCAGAACGAGTATCTGGCCGAGGTGCAACAGCAATATCCCGACCGTTTCCTGTGTATGGGAATGGCTTGGAACGTAGAAGAAGCACAGGCGGTTATCGATGCCGGACTCAGGGGCATTGCCTTCCCTGGTCACCGTATGCATGAACCGCTGCAGACGTTGATGCCTGTGTTCAAACTGATGGAGGAGAAGGGAATGATTCTTTCCATGTGTCTGGCTGACGACGAACGTCAGGTGGCGCAGATGGCTGAGGTCATTCAGGAGTGTTCGCAGTTGAAGGTGGCCATCGGTCATTTCGGCATGCCGACTACTGACTCCTTCCGCAGTCAGGTCATGCTGGCACGACAGGGTGACAACGTGATGATTGAGTCGGGTGGCATTACCTGGCTTTACAATCCCGAGTTCTATCCCTTCCCGACGGCTATTCGTCGCATTCGCGAGGCTGCCGAGTGGGTAGGTATGGACAGACTGATGTGGGGTTCGGACTATCCGCGGACTATTACTGCCATCACTTACCGCATGTCGTATGACTTCGTGGAGAAGAGCAAGGAACTGACGGATGCAGAGAAGGCGTTGTTCCTTGGTCAGAATGCCCAGCGCTTCTATGGTTTCAAGAACTTGCCTGATTTACCTTATATTAAAAACATGTCTGAATAACCAATAATTATGAAGCCCAAATTAATTGAGAAGAAATATCTCGTAACGTTTGTCCTCGTAACGTCGCTTTTCGCACTTTGGGGTTTTGCCAACGATATCACTAATCCGATGGTGGCAGCTTTCCAGACCGTGATGGAACTGACGGCAGCCAAGGCTTCGATGGTGCAGTTTGCCTTTTATGGCGGCTATGCTACGATGGCCATTCCCGCAGCGTTGTTTATCCGTAAGTACAGCTACAAGTGGGGCATCCTGCTCGGACTGGCGCTTTATGCTACGGGTGCCTTTCTCTTTATTCCTGCTGCCGCTCAAGAGAGCTTCACATTCTTTTGTCTGTCGCTTTACATTCTGACGTTCGGATTAGCATTCCTCGAGACAACAGCCAATCCCTTTATCCTGTCGTTGGGAGCCAAGGAGACTAGTACCCGCCGTCTGAATATGGCGCAGGCCTTCAACCCCATGGGTTCGCTCTGCGGCATGAGCGTGGCATCGCTCATTGTGCTGCCTCAGCTCATCAGCGACCGCCGCGATGCTGCCGGACAGATTATCTTCGGCTCGTTGTCGGAGGCTGAGAAGGCTACCATCCGTGTTCATGACCTGGCTGTCATCCGCGACCCCTACGTGGCTATTGGTCTCGTGGTGCTGGCTATGTTTGTCATCATCGCCCTGACCAAGATGCCAAAGACCCAGAGTGAGGAGCAGAAAGCGCAGGGACTGACCCATACCACGAGCCAGACGTTGCACAACCTGTGGCACAATACCATCTATCGTGAAGGTGTGCTGGCACAGATGTTCTATGTGGCCGCCCAGATTATGACTTGGACCTTTATTATCCAGTATGCCGACTACCTCGGCATCAACAAGGCTACGGCCCAGACTTATAACATCGTGGCTATGTCGTTCTTCCTCACCAGCCGCTTCATCTCCACTATGCTGATGAAGTACGTCAACAGTCGTCGTCTGCTGGCTATCTTCGGTTGTGGAGCTGCCTTATGTTCTCTTGGTGCTATCTGTATTGTAGGTATGCTGGGTCTGTATTGTCTAATTGGCATCAGTTTCTTCATGTCGCTCATGTTCCCAACTATCTACGGCATCGCCTTAGAGGATGTCGACAGTCAGGACTCCACGCTGGGAGCAGCCTTCCTGGTGATGGCCATTGTGGGAGGAGCACTCATGCCGCCGCTGCAGGGCTGGATCATCGACCAGCAGACGGTCTTTGGCCATCCTGCCGTGAACGCCTCGTTCATCCTGCCCTTCATCTGTTTCCTCTTAATCATAGGCTACGGCTATCGTTCGTACGTAAAGATGGCGAAATAAAATCAACTATAAGAAAATGAAAGCAATTCAAATTACACATTCACAGGAACTGAATGTCATTGAGATGGAAAAGCCCCAGGCTCCCGGTCAGGGCGAAGTTCTGCTGAAACTGCACTACGTGGGCTTCTGCGGTTCGGACATCAACACGTTTATGGGCCGTAATACGATGGCCTTGAATCCCGTCATTCCTGGCCATGAGGTGGGTGCCACCATCGAGGCTGTGGGTAGTGGTGTGCCTGAGGGGCTGAAGCCCGGTATGACGGTCACCTGCAATCCTTACACCAACTGCGGTAAGTGTGCCTCCTGCCGTAACTTGCGGGTGAACGCCTGCCAGCATAACGAGACGCTCGGCGTACAGCGCAATGGTGCCATGATGGAATATATCACCTTGCCCTGGGAGAAGATTATTCCTGCTGGCAATCTTTCGCCCAAGGTGACGGCGCTCGTAGAGCCTATGAGTGTAGGTTTCCATGCCGTCAGCCGTGCTCAGGTGACGGATATCGACGTGGTGATGGTCATTGGTTGCGGTATGGTGGGCATGGGTGCCATCGTCCGTTCGGCCATGCGTGGTGCTACGGTCATTGCTGCCGACATCGACGACGAGAAGCTGGCGCTGGCCAAGAAGATGGGTGCCACCTACGCTGTGAATACTATAAAAGAAGATGTACACGCGCGCCTGCAAGAGATTACCGGTGGCTTTGGTCCCGATGTGATTATCGAGGCTGTAGGTAGTGTGCCTACCTATCAGATGGCCATTAACGAGGTGGCCTTCACGGGTCGCGTAGCCTGCATCGGCTATGCCAAGAGCGAGGTGTCGTTCCAGACGAAGTACTTTGTGCAGAAGGAACTTGACATCCGCGGCTCACGCAATGCCCAGCCTTCGGACTTCCGGGCTGTTATTCGCTATCTGGAGCGTGGCACGTGTCCTGTAGATGACCTTATTACGCGTGTTGTCAAGCCTGAGGAGGCACTCGACACCATGCGGTGGTGGAGTGAGAACCCTGGCAAGGTGTTCAGGATTCTCGTTGAGTTCTAATCCTCAGCGATACCAGCTTCCAACCATTGTTGAGCTACCGTCTGGGCATCGGCCTGGGCGGTAGTTTCGTCTACGTCGTATTCCTCGCAGAGAAATCTTGCCAAGTCCTCGGCAGTAAATGCCGGCATTCCCTCGACTTTCTGCCACAGGTAGGCTGCCGACTCGTTCATACTGATAATCTTCGAGAAGTCTATATTCTCAATACCTTCGGCCACGATGACGTTTTCGCCGCAGACCTTGCGAAGGTGGAATCCGTTCTTTGTCTTCATGATCTTTTATATGGGTTTGAATAGTTTCAGCCAGATGCGGCGATAGAAGGCCAGCAGGTAGCGGCGCAGGGGTAGCAGTCGCATCCACAGCCAGGAGTATGTGCGCCATTTGTTGCCGGTAGTGCTGTCCAGCGTTGAGCGACCTTTGCGGTAGAAGCCGATGGCGGTGGCCTTGACGTCGCTGAGCAGGCAATGCTCTGTATTCAGGTTACCGTCGCCACGGAGGGTGACATGCTGCCCCTGGATGTCGACAATACGGTGAAGCACATAGTGTCGGGGGCCTATCTCGGCCAGGACGGCATCGCCGATGCGGATGTCGGTAGGTTTCTGCAGCAGGGCCTTGTCGCGCATGTTTTCCAGGAAGGGACGCATGCTGTAGCCACGAAGGGGTAGGGTGACGGTATGTCCCTCGTCAAGCAGTTGGATGACGGCTGGCAACAACTCGTCGTTGGCCATCTGTACAGTTTTTATGTTCTCTTCGCTCTTCACTTCTCACTTCTTCACTTTTCACTTTTCACTTTTCACTTCCTACCAGCGTAGCGTAGCACACCTGCGCAGCCTCCTGGTCGGGCAGACAATGGAGCGTGTAAATGGGTGTGGTCTCTATGATGCGCGTGACGGCATCGCAGAGGTTACGATAAATCGTGGAGGCCCACTTCATCGACGAGCAGGCTGGCAGCAGCGAGGCGAAGGCTTGTACAGGTGCCAGACGCTCGATGCTGTTTTGGGGAGCACGGTCGATGCGAGTGACGGCTCCCAATCGTGCCTTGCGGTTGCGATAGCAGGGAGTCTTGCCGCTCCAGGGCGAACCGTAGATATAGGGAAGTCCATCGTCGAGGATGCGGATAACGGGGTTATCGTCGTTCAGCAGTTCGGCTCCCTCGATGTGCTTGAGCCAGAGCGACGAATGGGTGCTTTTGCCCGTCCCGCTTTGGGCAATGAAGGGATAGCCGTAGCCGTCGAGCATGATGCAGGAGGCGTGGATGAGCATAGTCTGGCGGTAACTGCCTGCAAAGGCAAAGACCAGCATCAGCGCATCGTTCAGTCCGAAGGAGCGCATCACCCAGTCGCCGTTCAGCGCACAACGGCACTCCGTAAAGCGCTCGTTGGTGATGAGCAAGCTGCAGTCGCGCCCGTGTATGTCGCGGATGATGTATTGGTAGCCGCCGTCGGGTAGTTGGTAGACCAGCGTGTCGCCGTTGCCGGTATCGAATTTCCTTACCAGCTGTTTGTCCTTGGCAGGGCGCAGCGAGTCGTCGACGGTTAGCTTGAAGAAGTAGTCGTCGACGGCGTCGTCTTCTGTCAGAAACGTGCTGAACGATGGCAACAGGCTCATATCGTTCTTGTCGGAATCACAGAACGTTATATTGACTCTCAACCCGGCTATCAGGAATGTCTTACTCTCCACTTGCGTCTGCTTTTGTTTCTCCTTCAGGCTCCAATTTTATGGTGGTGAACCTGAAGTCGCTGGCGGTGATTTCCCTGATGTCGTTGCGGTTCGCAGCTTTCTTGTTGCCGCCGTAGAGCTTCTTCATCTTGAGGTACTTCTTCTGCAGCTTATTGATCTTCCGGTCGTAGAAGATCACGCATGTGCGATAGGGCATCTGCTGCTCGGTCAGGTAGTTGCCGAGCATGCTTGCATACAGGCTTCGGGCCTGCAGGAAATTGGTCTTGCTGTCGAGCATGACGCTGTCGACGGCCTGGATGTCCGTGAAATGAACGATGGTGTCGTTAAACGAGGCGGCAAAGCCGAACATATACACCCGTTGGGGTGCTTGCGACTTCTTGGCCGCTGTCATCGTGGGCAGTAATACTGCCACCGTCAAGGCGGCAGCGATGAGATATTTCTGTAGTTTCATTGTCCTAAATATGCCTTGAGCATTTTATTCTTGGTTCCTTCGCGCAGGCGTCGGATGGCTTTTTCCTTGATCTGGCGTACACGCTCGCGGGTCAGTCCGTACTTGTCGCCAATCTCCTCGAGAGTCAGCTCCGGGCCGTCGATGCCGAAGAAGGCTTCCACGACGTTGCGTTCGCGCTCGTTGAGAATTCGCAGGGCTTGCTTGATTTCTGCCTGTAGCGACTCGAACACCAGCTGGCGGTCGGCCATAGGCGACGATTCGTTGATGAGAATGTCTAGCAGAGAGCCCTCGTCGCCATCGCTGAAGGGCGCATCGACGGACACGTGGCGGGTGTTGGCGCTCATGGCCTCGTCCACCTTGTCCTCCGGCAGGTTGATCTCCTGTGAAATCTCCTCGATGGAGGGGCGGCGCTCGTTCTCCTGCTCAAACTTGCTGAGCATGCGGTTGATCTTGTTCACCGACCCTACCTGGTTCAGGGGCAGACGGACGATGCGGCTCTGTTCGGCAATGGCCTGCAGGATAGACTGGCGTATCCACCACACGGCATACGAGATGAACTTGAAGCCGCGAGTCTCGTCGAACTTTTCAGCGGCCTTAATCAGTCCTAAGTTGCCCTCGTTGATAAGGTCCGACAACGACAGTCCCTGATTCTGGTACTGCTTGGCTACTGAGACCACAAATCGGAGGTTGGCGCGTGTCAGGCGTTCCAATGCCTTACGGTCGCCCTTGCGGATGCGCTGCGCCAGTTCAACCTCTTCCTCTATGGAAATCATGTCTTCCTTACCGATTTCCTGCAGGTACTTTTCGAGAGATTCGCTCTCCCGATTGGTAATAGATTTTGTGATTTTCAGTTGCCTCATGGTTGGTCGTAGTTTAAAGCCGTCCGGCAAAGGTACAGTAAAAAAATGAAAACGCCAAAGAAAAAGGTGAAAAAGTTGCCTTTTCCACCTTTTTGTCGGGTTTTATGACGTTTATTCGTTCTGCAGGTAGACCACAAAACCGCCGCGCTTGCCTGTCGGGAAGATACCCTTGACGACCAGCATCTGGTCCTTTGATGTTGAAGCGTCTTTGACGGCATTCTGCAGGTCGTCGAAGCTTCTCATCGGCTCGTCGTTCACACGCTGGATGATGAATCCCTTCGGCACACCAGCGTCCTTCATCTTGCCGCCATTCACCTTCAGCACCTCCAGTCCGTAGCTGATTTCCAGCTGCTTCTTCTGGCTGTCGGTGACGGGGCGTACGTCGATGCCTAGTACGTCGATGTCGGCGTTCTTCACCACCTTCGTGTTGCCCTGCTCGTTCTTCAGGGTCAGCGTGGCCGACTGCTTCTTCTTGTCGCGCAGGTAGTTGATGGTAATCTTGTCGCCCGGACGTTTCTGGGCAATAATGTTAGTCAGCTCGCCGAACTTCGTCACCTTCTGTCCATCGATATGGGTGATGACGTCGCCCTTCTTCAGACCGGCATCCTCAGCAGCACCGTCTTCCACGACCTTACCGATATAGACGCCCTCCATTGTGCCGAGGTCCACCTCGTTGCCCTTATCCTTCTCAGAATCGACGTAGTCCTTCACGTCGCCGCCCTGAATACCAATCATGGCACGCTGCACGTTACCGTACTTTTTGATGTCGTCCACCACCTTACTCATAATAGAGGTTGGAATGGCGAAGCCGTAGCCGATGTTGGAGCCTGTGGGCGAGGCCAGCATGGCGTTGATGCCGATGAGTGCGCCGCTGGTGTTGACGAGCGCGCCTCCGGAGTTACCCTGGTTGATGGCGGCATCCGTCTGAATCATCGACGTCACCTTTCCCGGCTCCTGCATCGAGCGGGCTTTTGCCGAGACGATGCCTGCGGTCACCGTGTTGTTCAGTCCCAAGGGGTTACCCACGGCCAGCACCCATTCGCCCACCTTCACGTCGTCGGAGTTGGCAATCTGGATGGCGGGCAGGTTCTTGGCGTCAATCTTGATGAGTGCCAGGTCGGTGGTGGCGTCGGCACCGATGATGCGGGCCGAGTATTCCTTGTTGTCGTTCAGGGTGACTGTCAGTTCGTCAGCACCGTCCACCACGTGGTTATTGGTCACGATGTAGCCGTCGGACGAGATGATGACACCCGAGCCGGCTGCCTGGCGCTTCGGCGTCTGTACCTGGCGCTGGCGGCGTCCGCCGTTACCCTGTCCGCGGCCGAAGAAACCGCCGAACGGGTCGCTGAAGAAGTCCTCGAACGGGTCGCTGTACTCCACGGTCTGCACCTTGGAGTTCTGCGTGTTCTTGATGTAGACTACCGAGGGCAGCGCTTTTTCGGCTGCGTAGGTCAGGTCTACGGGCTGGCCGGCGGGCAGCGCGGTCACGTTGGGGTTGGGAACTTGTTCGGGCTGTGTGGCAGCATTGGTGTTGGTGAATGCTGCTACTGAGAGTACGACAGCTACCAGAGCAGATGTCGGGACTGCGATGTTGATTACTTTTTTCATATCCATATACGTTTTGTTTTAAAATCGGTTCCAGATTTCCGACTGCAAAATTAAGCGCAAAGTTTAATAATCTGACAAAATGTCACGAAGATTTGTCCCAATTTAACAATTTCCCACTTAGTGTTAACGCTGCTTTGCGTTTAACACTTCAAACCTTAAATGATTGATAAAATTAAGAAATTGTTTGTTTTATAGTTGCAAATAATCAATCAAGTAGTCTTGTGAGGCCTGTGAGAACAGTAATTTGGTGCATTCTGTCCACTTTCCTGTTGCTTCTACGGACTAAGCGGCGGGTTTAGTGCCGGTAAACCCAAACTTTGGTCGGACTAAACACCCCCCTTTACTCCGACCAAAAGGGGACGATTGTGGTGAGGGTGGGGACGAGACTGGTTTTTCAACAAAAAGTGGGTGAAAATTTGGATGGGTCAGTTTTTTTTCGTACCTTTGCAGCCTAAAACGTAAACACGAGAAGCGTGAAAGTTAAGGAAGTGTTGAGCGCCCTTGAACAGTTCGCGCCCCTGCCCTTACAGGAAAGCTGGGATAATGCTGGCCTGCAAGTTGGATTGACAGAGGCGGAGGTTTCAGGGGCATTATTGTGTCTGGACGTGACGGAGGCCGTTGTCGACGAGGCGCTCAGGAAGGGCTGCAACGTGGTGGTGAGCCACCATCCGCTGCTGTTCCGGGGGCTGAAGACCATCAGCGACCTGACGGACGTGCAACGGACGGTGAGGAAGGCCGTGAAGCACGAGGTGTGCGTCATCTCGATGCATACCAATATGGACAATGCGCGCGGAGGTGTGAACTTCAAGATAGCCGCGAAGCTGGGGCTGACGGACGTGGAGTTTATGGCCGAGAAGCGGGTAGGGGACGTGACGTGCGGCAGCGGCGTCATTGGCACATTAGAGGAACCAATGGCTGCTGACGATTTCGTGAAGAGGGTGAAGCAGGCGTTTGGCGTGGAGTGTGCGATGACCAACGAGTTGTTGCGCCGTCCCGTCAGCCGTGTGGCTATTTGTGGTGGGGCAGGCGACTTCCTGCTCGACGACGCTGTGGCTGCGGGTGCCGATGCTTTTATCACGGGCGAGATGCACTATCACCAGTACTTCGGCTACGAGCAGCGCATCCAGATTTGCGTCATCGGCCACTACCAGAGTGAACAGTTCACGACGGAGGTGTTCCGCGACATCATCGCCGAGCGGTGCCCAGGGGTGAAGACGGAGATAGCGGAGACCTGCACGAACCCGATACTGTATTTTTAACGTGAGAACGTGATAACGATATAACGTAATAACGACATAAAAAAGGAAAGAATTATGGCAAAGAAAGATCCTACAGATTTGTCGGTAGAGGAGAAGCTGAAGACGCTCTACCAGATGCAGACGGCCCTGTCGGCCATTGACGAGAAGCGTACGCTGCGCGGCGAACTGCCCCAGGAGGTTGACGACCTGGCGGACGAGATTGAGGGACTGAACACGCGAGTGCAGCGCATTCAGGCCGACATCGACGAGTTCCAGCAGGCTGTGGTCCAGAAGAAGGGTGAGATTGCGAACGCTGAGGCCAGCGTGGCACGCTACAAGAGCCAGCTGGACGACGTGAAGAACAACCGTGAGTACGACACGCTGTCGAAGGAGATTGAGTTCCAGTCGCTGGAGATTGAGCTGTGCAACAAGAAAATCCGCGAGGCTCAGGCTCGTATTGCCGAGAAGGCTCAGGAGCTGGAGCTGAACAAGACGTTGATAGAGGAGCGCATGGGCGACCTGGAGGTGAAAAAGAGCGAGCTGGACGAGATTATGGAGGAGACGCGCGCCGAAGAGGAGAAACTGAAGGAGAAGGTGAAGGAGCTGGAAGCCAAGATGGAGCCGCGACTGCTGACCTCGTTCAAGCGTATCCGCAAGAATGCCCGCAACGGTCTGGGTATCGTCTACGTGCAGCGTGACGCCTGTGGCGGCTGCTTTAACAAGATTCCGCCCCAGCGCCAGTTGGACATCAAGATGCACAAGAAGATCATCGTCTGTGAGTACTGCGGACGTATCATGATTGACCCCGAACTGGCTGGCGTCAAGATTGACAAGCCCGAGACGACTGAGAAGAAAACTCGCAAGCGCGCTATCCGCAAGACGTCGACGGCCTCGTCGAAGAAGGCTGCCGATGCCAACGATATGGCGTAAGGCGGGCTCGCCCTAGTGCAAAGCGAAGAGTGTAACGCCTCGCTAGTGAAGGGTTATAACTCGTTGTAACCCGGAATCTCAGGGAGGAACTGGTAGGAGCGGCGGTCGTAGTCCATCTGGCAGCAGAAGTGCTGCAGACCGTTGCTGACCACCAGATAATCAGCATGCAGCAGGAGATTGTAGACCACGATCTGGTCGAACGTCTTCTGCTGTATTTGTATGTGCGGGGCCTTGTACTCGATAATCATCTGCGGCTGCATGGCCTTATTATATAATAAGGTGTCGCAGCGCAGGCGCTTCTCACCCACGCGCAGCTCGGTCTCGTTCACGAGCAGTCCCTTGGGGTAGCCCTTGTGCTCGACCAGGAAGTGGGTGAAGTGCTGGCGTACCCACTCCTCGGGCGTCAGCGCCACGAACTTGCGGCGCAGAAAGTCGAAAATCTGCTGCTTTCCGTCACGCTCGCTCACATTTATTTCGTATTCGGGTAGGTTTAATCGAATCATTTTTGTAACTTTGCAGCAAAATTACAAAATAAAACGGAAAAACTCGTCGAATGGTGAAAAAATATTCGCTCTTGGTGGCTGTTTTTGCCCTGCTGACCTTTACTGAAGCCTCGGCTGGCGACGGCAACCCCCTGCTGAAATTCGGGCGGAGCGTACTGAACTATATCGACTCGATGGCCGTCAAGGGCATTGATCCCAGCTACATCGGAGTGCCCAAGAAACCGTGGCAGGTCGTGCTCAGGGGAAGCGTCAACAAGGCGGAACTGGAGATGAATGCAACCATCAACGCCAACGACATCTTCGACATTTTTGACGGCAATATGGACTGCGACTACCACATACGCTCAGGAACGGAAAACTATGCGGGCGTGTGGGCAGGCTATCGCGGCTACGGCATAGGCTATTCGCGCTTGCTGGACAGCAAGACCGAGGGCTCGCTGCTGACGCTGGGCCTCACGGGAAGCTGCTACGGCGTGAACTTCCGTAACCACCACTTCGTGACCGACGAATGCGTAATCCACGACCAAGGCTCCATCATGGGCATACCCGTCGACACAACGTCCGTTGGCAAGGTGGCAAGCCCCATCCACGTCCGCTCAATCATTCTTGACGGCTACTACCTCTTCAACGGCCGGCGGTTCTCCTATATGGCAGCCTACGACCAGTCGGCCTACCAGCTGCGCTCGTCGGGCTCGTTCATGGTGGGCGGTATGTACTACCACGCACATATCGACTACGCCGCCCCTGAGAACATGGGTTTCATATTCCTGATGGATGACGTGGGCGAGATGCGCCAATGGCAGGTGGCCGTGGGGGCAGGATATGCCTATAACTACGTGCCCGTGAAGGGACTACTCATCAGCGGTATGCTGATGCCTATGCTGACGGGCTACAACCGCCTGAGAACCTACCGATACGACTCGCTGCTGAAGCAGCTGTTCCTGAAAGACCCTACCCGCGACATAGAGTCGTTGCTCGATGAAGACGTCGATGACGTAGAGATGCTGTGGCCCGATGAAGAGCGCTACAAGACGACTCAGACCAGCCACATGACCCTGAACTTCAATGCGCGGGCGTCCATAACCTGTAAT